>Ga0193964_1001176_pt1 | contig 11768 bp, 5 predicted proteins | sample FB_7_MG_FD_140323 | JGI IMG/M metagenome (GOLD analysis project Ga0193964, IMG submission 140323) | Microbial mat bacterial communities from the Broadkill River, Lewes, Delaware, United States - FB_7_MG | ecosystem: Environmental > Aquatic > Freshwater > River > Microbial mats | place: USA...
CACTAACCAATTTTAAAAAATGGTCTTTATTCATAGGTGAAATAGAAACTATAAGTTCTATATTATTACTATCACAAATATGTTTTAATTTTTTAAAATAATTTATACGATTTGAATCAAATTCATAAGTTTTATATTCATTCTTAAAATATGTTTCTGCTAATTCTGGATCTCTTACAGGTTTATATCCTAGTTTCATTCCATTCTTTTTATGTGTTATTTCTACATGCCCCAATTTATTTTTGTATACTAATTTTATTGAGTCTTTTAAAGAAGATAATGTTATGTAGGTTTTTTCAAAATAATAAAACTTTTTATTATTAATATTTTTTGTTACAGTCCCTTCTAAATATGCTTTTAGTGGAGAAGAATTAAGTCTTCCATCCATTGGAATATGTTTATTTAAATTGTAAAAATCTGTTTGCAAAAATATTATTTTAGGTTTTTGTTTTGCGATAATATGTTTAGTTATAGCTAATAAATCTTCTGGTTTAGAGTTATTTACCCCATAATTGAATGTTTTTAGATGAATCTCTTTTTCTAAAATATCGGGATCAAAAGCTTGTACTCTGCTGCTTCCAATAATAAATAAATTATAGTGTTTTTTCGTATTGTTAATCTGATGAAATTTATTATCACGATGTGAATTAACTGCTTTTGTTTTTAAATTCCAAAAATTAAATCCGTATTTATCATATGGATCTACACTCAAAACAAATAGATAAAAACAAGTTCCTATTAAAAATGAAAAAATAATAAATTTTGTATAAAACTTCATAATATCTCCTAAAAATTAAAATATAAAAATTCTGATATTTTATTCATATCAGAAAGAGTAATTACAAATAGCAAGGCAAGTAATAAAGCAGATAGAGTATTACTTTTAAAATTTTTCCCAATTTGCATGGTATTCTTACACATCAAAATTAATACAAATCCAATAAATAACCAAACAATAATAAACATGTCGGCATGTATATTTGCTAAAAATCCGCCAAATTCAATATCATAATGAGATAAAATAGGAAACTTCGAAGCTAAAAAGTTTGGCAATACAAGATAATCCAAAGAAAACATAGCTCCTAAAACTTTAACCGCATCATCCCACTCTTTAGCTCGGAAAAATACCCATGCAATATTGACAAAATTAAAAGTGATAAACCACGCTATCCATCCCCACATCTTAAAGCCAAGGCTTTGCCACAGTTTATGAACCGCAAGTGCAAATCCATGTAAAACTCCCCAAAGTATAAATGTCCATCCAGCTCCATGCCATAATACACCAAGTATAAATGTAGTTATAAGGTTTGAATAGGTTCGAAAACTCGTACCTCTATTCCCTCCTAGTGGAATATAGATATAGTCTCTTAAAAACCGTGAAAGTGTGATATGCCATCTTCTCCAGAACTCTTGTATATTTTTTGCTTTGTAAGGGCTATTGAAATTCATAGGAAGTTTTATATTAAATAAGAGGGCAACGCCTATCGCCATATCTGTGTATCCTGAAAAATCAAAATAGAGTTGAAAAGTATACGAGAGTGATGTAGCCCACGCTTCAAAAAGATTGAGCGTTTCTGCCACATCAAAACCTTGTGTCGCCCATACCGAAAATGTATCTGCTATAACCACTTTTTTGAATAATCCTATAGAAAATACAAATAACCCTAAAGCGATATTTTTATAGTTTTTTACTAGGTTCCATGTAGAAGCAAATTGAGGCATCATCTCTTTGTGGTGGACTATAGGACCCGCTATAAGTTGAGGGAAAAATGTCACAAAAAGTGCATAATTTAAAAAGTCATACTCACCTGTTTCACCTCTATAGCTATCTACAAGATAGGCTATTTGTTGGAAAGTAAAAAAACTAATAGCTAAAGGGAGTGCTAGCTCCAAAAGTGGTATAGTAGATCCACTTACACTATTGATATTGACTATAAAAAAATCTGCATACTTAAAGTAGGCTAAAAGTGATAAGTTTATTATTATACCAGAGATAAGTATAGCTTTTTTAGAAAATTGTTTTTTGTTTTCTTTTTTTGGAGTTGTTAAACTATCTCCTATACTGTAGTTAAAAAGCATACTTATTAATATCAAAGGAAGATAAATAATATTCCACCAAGAATAAAAAAACAATGAGGCAAAAACCAAGAAACTCTTTGCACCTATGATTAATCTTTTATTGAGTAGATAAAAGTATATGATAAATGTGATTGGTAAAAAAGCAAATATAAACTCATAACTATTAAATAACATTCAAAAACACTCCCACCATTTCTATAATTTAATTCTTTAGATATAGCACCAATAAAATGTTACCTTAGGGATTTTACTGAAACTATTATTAGATTATGATTAATATATTAAATTATTTTATTTTACATTTTCTTTCCAAAATAAGCCACCCCTAAAAGAGCTGTATTTTGATTGAGAGATATCTTTACTTGCATATTTTTAAGAGTATTTTTAAAGCGACCTTTTTGTATAAAAGTGTTTAAAAAAGTGCCATCCTGTAAAAAAGGTAAAATTTTTGGAGCAATTCCTCCACCTATGTATACTCCTCCTAAAGATAAAGATTTGAGAGCTAGATTTCCAGCTTCTGCTGCATATATCTCTACAAATATTCGCATAGTTTCTGTACATAAGGGATCTTTGTTTTCCAAAGCACAGTGTGTTACCATCGCATTTTTATCTGTATCTTCATTTAAATTTTGCATATACAAAGATTCTTTGGCAAAATTTTGCTCTTTCAAAAACTCATAAATAGTAAAAATTCCTATACCAGATACAAGTCTCTCTACACTTACATGTTTACTATGCCGTTTTCTTAACCATACTAAAAGCTTATCTTGCAAAGGATTTAATGGAGCAAAATCACAGTGTCCACCCTCAGAACTCATTGGGTGGTAGTCTTTTCCATCATAAAAAAGTATCGCTTCCCCTAGACCAGTACCTGCAGCTATAACAGCACGAGTCGCTTCTATATTTTGAGCATTTGGATTGAGTTCTACAAACTCATCTTCTTGTAAAAAAAGCATCCCATAAGCACTTGCTTCAAGATCATTGAGAAGTTTTACTCTATTGGTTTTGTATTTTTTTTGGAGCTCTTTTGTATCTATAATCCAAGGAAGATTTGTGGTATGACACACACCATTGATAATTGGACCAGCAATTCCTAAACAAATAGCCTCTATATCTGACTCTTGTACACTAAAGAGGGTGAAAAATTCCTCTATAAGGTCTGCAAAATCATGGTAGTTTTGAGAAATAAACTGATGGATTTTTACTAATTTTAACTCATCTTTTATCATGGTATAGAGAGCCAAATTTGTTTTTGTCCCTCCTATATCACCTGCTAGTATCATTGTGTATCCTTCTTTTGTATTAAAAAATGAAATGCTTCGATAAAACTTTCGTGCGTTTTTTGTACGGAGAGTTTATAAAAAGCACTCCATGCTTCCCCTTTTTGTTCCTCATATTTTGTATTCGCATGGTTTTTCATCCACGCTATACGAACTGCATGTCCTATTACAATATCCAAAATAATATCATTTGCGATACAAAGTAAAGGGTTTGCTTTAAAAAGTTTTATAAGTGATTCGATAAGTTCCATATTGAGTTTTTTATAAATAGGAATAGCAATACCTTGAAAAAGAGAGTCCACTTTGAGTTCAAAACTTCGCTCACCTACTGTTGATTCGAGAGTAAGTTCTCTCCCTAATCTACTTTGTGTGCTATATTTATCACCAATAACCAAACCTTTACACTGTTGTAAGATATACCAAATATCTTCATAAAAAGTTTCACTCAAAGTTCCTATTCGAGCTACTTTTTCTCTCCATACACTCCAATCTTCAATATCTAAAGAGTCATTTCTTTGACTCAATACAGAAGATATATCAAGATCTTGCACCCCTAAAACATTCAAATTTTCAAGTTTTTTAAGTGCTTCTCTCTCTTGTGAGTAGGATTTGAAAATAAAACGCAAAGTATCATAAATACCATAAGGTGCATATCGTAAAAGCTCCTCATACGCATCCCCTATGTTCAAATCCTTTTCTTTGATAATATGCCCTACCAAAAGTTGAATACAATCCCAAGTACGCAAAGTGAGCATATTTGTAAAGAGTTCAGGCTCTATTCGTATTAGATCTCCTAAGTGCAAAATTATCTCTTGTGTGAGTACTTTTTCAGCGCTATTTTCTCCACAAAACTGTGATATAACTTGTACTATTTCAGAGGCTTTTTGAGGGGTATTGATAATCGCATCATCACTATACGCTCTTCCTACGGCTAAACGCTTTTGAGCAATCAGAATATCTATCAAAGCATCTTCTATTCTTATATCATATTTCTCATTCTTTTGAGCGATTATCCGCACTTGTGTCCAGTTGTGTTGTATGGCAGCTAATTCATATTCTTCTTTATTTTTACCTACACCATGATGTACAAGCTCTTGAAGTTGAGTAGTAGAGATAGCATCTATTTTTTCTATTTGGGCGAGTTCTAAAAGCTCTCTAGCAGGGATATTTTGGACTTGAACTTTGGGACAATTATTTGACTGCAAAAGTAAAAGTAACTCAATAATCACCTCTTTTGAGTGATCTCGAAGCATATCCTCACGCACCAAAAATGCGATAACAGGTCTTTTGTTTTGTGTCCATGAAGAAGCTACAAAACGCAAAGAGGAGATATAGTGTTCAACCAGTAAGGTATTGTCAAAACAAAAATAAAATGCTTTAGGGTCAAAATAGTATGGAAAAAAAAGTGTCGTTTTCCCATCTAAAATATGCAAACTAGAAGTAGTAATAGTACGAGCTGTCAAAAGTTCTCTTCCAGTGAGTCCTAGTTTTTCATTATTTCCAAGCAGTGAGTGTATCTTTGAGAGTTCTGTAGCATGCATACATGCTATAGGCTCAATCTCTTGAAGGGTTTGTGAGGTTATATGGAGTTCTTTGAGTTGTTTTTGAACACTTTCATTTTCACTCATTATACATACCAAAGGAACAGTAGCCACAGACTTTCCAATATTTTTGCGTCTTGAAAGGGGGTCTATATCTGCTACTTCTAATACTCCATCCAAAATCATATCACTCAATATATATAAACTTTGTGCCCATACTAAAGGGATATTTTCATTGGCTATTCTTGTTTGAGAGTGTGGATTTTCTTTTTCTGCTTCTATATTTTCAAAAGGGACAAAATAAAGTTCAGGGAGCAACATCTGCCCTTCTTCTACAAATAAAGGGTGTAGTTTTTTTTGCCACATCTCTACGGCATCTGTATCTCCACGCATCAAAGCATCCAAAAGTAAATAAGTGAAAAACAAAGGCCATTGTGATTCGATATCTTTAAACTTATTCAACTCAGAAGGTTCATAGTGTAAACGAGAAACATCCTCTATGCTACTTTGATGACCATCAAGTAAAAAACGCTTACAGCCATAATTGCCTGCAAGTTTTTTGATGATTTTATTTCGTGTTTTTTCGACAAGATTTTCATCTTCAACACTGTATGCTGGATAGCCTATAATACTTAAAAGTGCTGCATCTGTCTCTTTTGAATCTGATTCACGAGGCAGTAAATTTTGTAGAGTCAAACGAGAACGAGCAATATCATTGGCTACGACATAGATCACTCCATCTTGAGAGTCTGTATCTTGAAAAAGATTAAACCCACCAATCGCTTCAAGTGCTGCTTTTGCCATCCCAACAGAACTACAATTTATCTCAGCTGTTCCATGATTAATTTTATTGCCTCTTTCCCAAATCCCATAATCAGGTGTAGAGTAGGTTCTACTTATATAATGAACAAGATTTTGTACAAAATTCACTTCATCAATCGTATAAATTAAAGAGAGTCCTGAAGCACTCATTTGTGCAATCATAAGGATAAACAAAGAGGTCGCATCGAGTTGTAAGTGTCCCCACTCATCATCTCCTACGACAGCTAATCCCGTATGAGTACCATATTTTGCATGCAAAGCATCAAGTGGATCATGACTTTTTTTATACGACTCAACTCGATCAGATTGTCGCATCATAGCCAAAAGTAATCCACGCATAAGTTTGACAACACTTTGTCCTAAAATATGGCTACGATAATGTTGTGGATGATTTTTTTTATATGCCAAAGAGAGTCCCCAAACACTCAAAATACTATATACATTGTCTCGAACCCATGCATCAGTATAATCCCCATGGGCATTTATAGCAGTACTCGCAGGAAGAAGCCCAGTGATTGCATCTTGTCGTGAAAGTATTATTTTATCTATTACTTGAAAGTGTTTCTCTAATATATCCTGTCTATTCTCACTCACTATACATCATTTTTTGTATACATTTTTTCATAATACTCATCTGCCATACGCAGTGAGTCAAATTGTGGAGCCACATCATTCATAGCATTTTCCATAATTTGTATCCATTTTTTTGGTTTTTGATAATACAATGGAATGATAGTATTTTCTAAAATATCCATCATATTTTTATTATCAATAGTATCTTGCTGCTCATTTGAAAGATTCTTATCGCTATCTGGAATGGTAAAAGAGTTGCATGTATCTTTTGCAAATTCAGGGTGCCATCCATCATTTGTAGAAAAATGTAAAGTTCCATTCATAGCAGCACTCATACCACTTGTACCACTAGCTTCTCGTGAAACTCGTGGAGTATTTAGCCATACATCAGCACCATATTTAAGACTATGGGAAAGATCGAGTTCATACCCTATTAAAACAGCCATGTTTTTGACAGAGTGACTGATATGAATAAGTTCATTAAACATATTAACAGCATTCCAGTCAAAAGGGTAAGGTTTACCAGCCCAAATAATCTGCACAGGTTGTTTTTTGTTTTCAAGCATAGCAAGAAAACGCTCAAAATCTTGTTTGATAAGATCAGGGCGTTTATATTCAGCAAATCTTCTTGCCCATACTAAAGTCAACACATTAGGATCAAACATTTTTCCTGTTTGATCAGCAACGATATCAAAAAGTTTACATTTTAAATGTTTTTTACGAATCACAAACTCTTTGATATTTTTCTTTTCACAAGCAAGAGCAAGTTTTTTATCTATCCAAAAATTTTTACTTTGAGCATTGGTGATGGAGATAATTTCTGAACGCCCTTGACACTCTTTCCACATTTTATTGGAAACTTCCCCATGCATTTTTGAAACTGCATTGGTACGACCAGCGGCACGAAGAGCACCCACTGTAAGGCTAAAATCTTCTTCTGAAACCATCGTAATTTTTCGTACATTTTCCAAAGAGAGTTCAGAGAAAAAACCAAACTTATACAAAAGATTAATATTATGTTTTTCATTTCCTGCATCTTCAGGGGTATGTGTAGTAAAACGGACTTTATTTTGTACTTTTTGCAAAGAACCATATTTTGTATATAACTCATATACAAGAGGCAAAGAGTGTCCTTCATTCATATGATAGATATCTATTTTTTGTTTCAAGGCTTCGAGTACTTTTACCCCACCAATTCCCAAAATAATCTCTTGAGAGATGCGTGTTTCTTCGTTAGCATCATAGAGTTTTTGGGTAATAGTTCGTGACAAATAATCATTTTCATCAATATCAGTCGAAAGTAAAATAAGGGGTGCAGAGTAAAATATCGTGGGTGCTAAATAGTATGCTTTTACATTCACAGCCTTCCCATGTACATTGACTTGTGCTAATACCCCAAGATCTTCTAAAAAAGAGTAGTATTTACGAATAAACTCTACTTTGAGTGAGCGATCTTGATTTCTAGCTTGATCATAATAACCAAAGCTCCATAATATTCCCACTCCGACTATATTTTGTTTGAGATCAAATGCACTTCGCATATGTGATCCTGCTAAAAATCCTAGTCCTCCTGAGTATATTTTGAGTGCTTGATGAATAGCAAATTCCATAGAGAAATATGCTACACTTTGAGCATATTGTGTGTCAAATTCATAATTATGTAGTTTCATTAGTAATCCAAATTAAAATTTATTGTATTGTACTTAAGTAAAAATGATACTTTATCAGAAAAAGTATAAAAACACTCCTATTTGTTTCTCTTTTATATCTAAAATTGGATACACTATTCTTACATAAGTAATTTTTACATAGGAGTATATATGAAAGCAGTCGTAATGGCAGGTGGCTTTGGTACAAGAATCCAACCACTTACAAATTCCCGTCCAAAACCCATGTTACCAATCATCAATAAACCAATGATGCAACACACAATGATCACTTTAAGAGATTTGGGTATCAAAGAATTTATTGTATTACTCTACTTCAAACCAGAAATAATCAAAGAATATTTTGGTGATGGAAGTGATTTTGGTATCAATATATCTTATGTGGTTCCCGATGAAGATTTTGGAACAGCAGGTGCTGTAAAATTGGCACAAGATCTTATTGGTGATGAAAATTTTATTATTATTAGTGGAGATTTAGTGACTGATTTTGATTTTCAAAAGATTTTTGATTATCATAAAGAAAAAAATGCAAAACTCAGTATTACACTTACCTCGGTAGAAAATCCTTTGGAGTTTGGAGTTGTGATTGCAAATGATGAGGGTAAAATAGAAAAATTTTTAGAGAAGCCTAGCTGGGGAGAAGTTTTTAGTGATACTATAAATACAGGTATCTATATTATAGAGCCAGAAATTTTGAACTATATTCCAAAAAATGAAAACTATGATTTTGGAAAAGATCTTTTCCCACGGCTTATGAAAGAGGGTGTAGAGATAATTGCTGGTAATGCACAAGGGTATTGGCGAGATGTTGGAAACCCTGAGAGCTACCGTGATGTTTATGAAGATATTCTTAAAGGCAAAGTAAATATTGGTTTTTCAGGTAAAAAAACAGTTTTTGCAGATGGTATTTTGTATAGTGAAGAGCCTTATACCTTTGATAAAAGCATAGAGATTATTGGTATAGTAATACTGGGTAAAAATGTCAAACTCAGCAAAGGAATTACTCTTAATAATGTTGTTATAGGAGACAATGTAACTGTAGGAAAAGATTCAAAGATTAGAAATACTGTAATGTGGAATGATATCACTATAAATAAAAATGCTATGTTAGATGCATGTGTAATTTGTAATAATAATATCATAAAGAAAAATGTTACAGTAAAGTCGGGTCTTATCTTGGCAGAAGGCTGTGAGATAGGTCAATTGGTCACAGTCGAAAAGGATGTCATAATATGGGCTGACAAGATTATAGAAGATGCCTCTATAGTAAGTAATAGTCTTATTTTAGGAAGTAAATACAAAAACTCTATCTTTGAAGATGGGACAGTAGTGGGTCACTCCAATGTAGAACTCTCTTGTGAGATGGCAACAAAGCTTGCTGAAGCATTTGGGGCACAGCTACCTATTGGGTCAACAGTACTTATCTCAAGAGACTATCATAAAAATTCTCGTATGCTCAAGCGCGCATTTTTAGGGGGATTACTTTCTGCTGGAGTGAATGTTGTAGATTATCAAGATCTTCCAACTGCGGTGCTTCGTTGTAGTTTAAGTCAAAATAACGACTATACAGCAGGTGTCTATTTTCATCAAAAATTAGATGATGCTTCTAGTACTGTAGTGACTTTTTATAATGATGAAGCATTGCGTATCAATAATGATATCTCAAAAAAAATCGAAAAAGCATTTTTTAAAGAAACATTTCGAAGAGTAGATTATGCAAAAATTGGACAAATACTGCAAATAGATCAGTATAAAGAGTATGCACTTTACAAAGAAGGAGTAAAAGACTTACTGACAGCTCATCAGTTCAAATGTCTTAATTGTAGAATTGCAGTTGATATGATGCATGGAATGGCAGCTGATGTTTTTCCTGATATTTTAAATGAGATGGGTGTTGATAATATCATGTTCAATGCCTATGCAGATGAGTCACGCTTATCAAATATTACATCACTTGTCAAGCGTTCTACTGAAGATATGGGGGCTGTGATTCGTGCCTTAAAACTCAATGCTGGATTTATGATATATCCGTATGGACAGCGATTGGATATTATATGTGACAAAGGCTTACCTTTGGGAAAACAGGGTTCACTCTATGTTGTCCTTACTCTTTTAAATATGCAAGCACAAAAAGAAGGGGTGAAAAAAAATGTATTTTTACCTACTTGGGCTGCTGATATTATCTATTTTGACTTTTTAAATATTTCACGAGGACAGTATGCAAACTTTAAACATGAACAGATTAAAAAATTTGATCTTATTGCTACTGGGGAAGGAAATTTTACTTTTATAGAGTTTGCGACACACCGTGATTCGATGTTTGCCTCTTTGAAAATTTTGGAATTGTTACTTCATTTGGATGTAAAACTTTCAGATGTTATGGATTCTATGCCAAGTTTTTATTATCAATCTTCAGAGATACAATGTCCACAAGCACTCAAAGGTAAAATGATGCGTATGTTTTTAGAAGATGCAAAACAAAAAAACTCTTCTACTATTGATGGGGTAAAAATTTGGCTCGATACTGATGATTGGATACTGATGATTCCAGATCAATATAGTGACCACTTAAATATCTATATACAGGCAAAAACAAGTGAAAAAGGTGAAGAGATTTTAGCGAAATATACTGCTAAAATAGGAAAGTGGTCACAACTCTAATGGCACATAATTCACTCAATATTTGCTTTTTTTGGCATATGCATCAGCCTGATTATAGAGGTAGTGATGGAGTGATGAATATGCCATGGGTTTTTTTACATGCAATAAAAGATTATTATGAGATGCCGTGGTTACTTTCTTTACACAAAGGGCTCAAAGCGAGTTTTAATATCACATCGCCTCTTATAGAACAGCTTAATCTTTATAATGATCCTCTTCAAAATGATTATTTTTTATCACTTTGGCACAAAGAGCCTCAAGAACTTGAACAAACACAAAAAGAGTGGTTGATAAAAACATGCAAATCAACACAGTACGATACAATGGTTCGACCCATACAACATTTCAAAACACTTTATGATCAAGAATCTTTAAACAATGCAGAGCTTATAGATTTTGAAGTGCTTTTTATCCTTTCTTGGTGTGGCAATTATCTTAGAGGTGAAAATTCTCTTGTCAAAAAACTTTTTGTACAAGAGAAAAACTATACACAAAAAGATAAAATAGAACTTTTAAAAACACTTACCACTTTTATAAAAACAATTTTACCCCTCTATGCAACTTTGCAAAAAGAGGGAACTATTTCACTCTCTACAACCCCTTATAATCATCCTATTTTACCGCTACTTTTAAATATGGAAAATGCAAAATATGCCAATGAACACACAACAATAGTAAAAAACCATATGAGTCTAAAAGAGGATGCTATTGAGCAAGTTGAGCGTTCTATTGTTTTATATGAAGAGACATTTGGCAGTAAACCAAAAGGTTTTTGGCCTGCTGAAGGGGCTGTTGATGAGGAAAGTATTTCGATTTATAAAGAACGAGGTATCAAATGGATAGCCACCGATGAAGCAATTCTTTTTCGTTCTCTTGGAGATGACTTACGAGAAAATTTATACAAACCCTATGATTTTGATGGGATGAGTATAGGGTTTCGAGATCATGGTTTAAGTGACCTTATTGGATTCAATTATAGATTTAAAACAGGTAAAGATGCCACAAATCATTTTATGCAGATGATTGAACCTATCTCAAAAAAAGAGGATGCTACTGTGTTTATCATCTTGGATGGTGAAAATGCTTGGGAGTTTTTTGACAATAATGCTTATGACTTTTTTACAGAACTCTATGGGCATTTTGCC
>Ga0193964_1001178_pt1 | contig 11756 bp, 7 predicted proteins | sample FB_7_MG_FD_140323 | JGI IMG/M metagenome (GOLD analysis project Ga0193964, IMG submission 140323) | Microbial mat bacterial communities from the Broadkill River, Lewes, Delaware, United States - FB_7_MG | ecosystem: Environmental > Aquatic > Freshwater > River > Microbial mats | place: USA...
GGAGCTAGTTTGAAAGACTTAGGTAATAAGATTTTTGCATTTAGCAAAATTAACATTGATAAAAACAAACTTATATAAAATAAAAGGAACTATAAAAAATATGAATAAAACCATAGAATTAATAAAAACAAAAATAAACTTAGATGAAAAATATATAAAAAATATAATCACCCTACTTGAAGATGGAAGTACTATTGCATTTATCGCACGTTATAGAAAAGACTTAACAGGAAATGCTACAGATGAAACACTATTGAAGTTTCAAGAGGTTTATGAGTATTCTTTGAAACTTTTAAAAAGAAAAGAAGAGATTACAAATATACTAAAAGAGAAAGATTCTTTAACACCAAAGATAAGTACCCTACTTCAAAATGCTATTACTCTTACAGCTTTAGAAGATATTTATGAACCATACAAAGGGACTAAAAACTCTCGTGCTGATGATGCTGTTAAAAATGGTTTGACTGATTTAGCAAATATTATTTCTACTATGAAGTATACAAAAAATGAGATAGAACAAAAAGCAAAGAACTTTTTAAATTCAAATATCAAAACAATAGATGATGCAATAGCAGGAGCAAAAGATATCATAGCTCTGCGATACTCACAAGATATCAAAACAAAAGAACACTTACGAACCAATCTTGAAACACACGCACTTCTGACAACTAAAAAAACAAAAACATTTGAAGAAAATGGTTTATACAAAGAGTTAGCCCAAGTTAACTCTAAAACAAAGTTTTTAAAATCATATAAACTCTTAGCTATATTTAGAGCTGTAAATGAAAAACAAATATCTATGAAATTAGTAGCTGACGAAGAGTTTTTAATAGATGGTATCAAAAAGTATAGAATCCCATCATGGGCAAATAGTTCTAGTATATTTGTACAAGATGCTTATATTGATGGACTCAAAAGACTTTTACTTCCAAGTTTAAAAAGAGAGTTAATCTCAAAACTAAAAGCAAAAGCTAGTGATGAAGCTATTGAACTATTTGGTAAAAACTTATCTGAACTACTTATCACTCCACCTTTAGTAAATCAAATCATCTTAGGGATGGATCCTGGTTATAAAACAGGTTGTAAACTTGCAATCATAGATGAAAATGGTATCTATAAAGATTCAAATGTGATATATCTTTTAAGTGAGACAAATAAAAAAGAAGCTTCAAAAACTTTGCTAAATCTTATTAACAAACATAATATCACAGCAATTGCTATTGGAAATGGAACTGCATCAAAAGAGACTGCAAGTTTTGTATCTGATTTAATAGAGACAAACAACATAAAACTAAACTATGCAGTTGTAAGTGAAATAGGAGCCTCAGTTTACTCAGCTTCAAAAATAGCACAAGATGAGTATCCTGATTTGGATGTAACTATAAGAGGAGCAATCTCTATTGCCCAAAGACTAAGAGACCCGATGTCTGCTTTAGTTAAAATAGACCCAAAATCACTTGGAATAGGACAATACCAACACGATGTAAATCAAAAAGATTTAGAATCAAAACTAAATACAACTACTTTTACTTTAGTAAATAATGTAGGCGTTGATATAAACTCTGCTTCATACAAGCTACTATCATTTGTATCTGGTATTAGTGAAAAACTAGCGAAAAATATAATAGAGTTTAAAAATAGCATCGGTACATTTAAAAGTAAAAAACAACTTCTAAAGGTAAAAGGACTTGGAGCCAAAGCTTATGAACAAAGTGTTGGTTTTTTACGTATCAAAGATGGTGATTCGTTTTTAGATAATAGTGCTATTCATCCTGATAATTATAAAGAAGCTTTATATCTAAAAGAGAATTATGATTTAGAAAAAGTAACTTCTATTGAACTAAAAGATATAAGTGCAAAATTTGATTGTGGATTAGAAACACTCAAGGATATTTTACAGGAGCTTAAAAAACCAGGATATGATATAAGAGACGAGCTTGAACAAATCTCATTTTGTGAAAAGATAAAAGATATTGATGAACTTCAAATTGGAGATATTGTAAGTGGTGTTGTACGAAATATCACTGACTTTGGAGCTTTTGTAGATATTGGACTAAAAAATGATGGACTTATCCATATCTCTCAAATATCTCACAAAAGAATAGCTCATCCTATGGACGTACTTAGTATCAATCAACAATTAAAAGAGATAACAATTTTAGATATTGATTTAGATAAAAATAGAATCTCATTATCTTTAAAGTAATACCATGATTTTAGATGCAAATATACTAAAAAAACTTCCAAAAACAATAATACTAGAGATTGATAAACAGAACAATATCATAGATTGTTCGGGACAATTAATTGATAAAAGAAGTATAAAAAATAATAATATCAAAGATATATTTAATTTTGATAGTTATAATAAATTGATTGCATTAAAAGAACAACAAGAAACAACAGTCACAATCCAATGTCATACAAAAGAATATGAGGTACATTTTATACAAGAGTCTGACCAGAATAATATATTTTATTTATATGATATCACAAAGTATAGCGATATTCAAATACAATTAAAACAAAGTTTAAATGACTTAACTTCTAAAAAAGAGGAATTACAAGCAGTCTTTGACCTTGCGGCAAATGGTATATCTATCCTAGATAAAGATGGTATGTTTTTATATGCAAACAAATTCTTTCAAGATATGATGGGCTACACAATGGAAGAACTCCATTTGGAATCATGCATATCTTTATCTACTAATAAATATACTCAAGCATCAAAAGAAGCAGTAAAAAAAGCTATAAAACATGGAAGTATCCAAAATTTTAGAAAAGTATGTATAACTAAATCTGGCATTCATATAAATGCCAAGATGTCTCTTAGTTATCTAAAAAGTATAGGTGAACTAGTGATGATAACATCTGATATCACAGAAGATATTCAATATCAGGATAAACTAAAAAAACAAGTAGAGATCGAAGTTGCAAAAAGAACAGAACAGTATGAAGTGATGTGCCACCAATCAAGACTTGCGGCTATGGGTGAAATGATCGATTCTATAGCCCATCAATGGAGACAACCTTTAAATGGACTAGGGATTATAGTTCAAGGACTTAGACACCTTTCAAATCAAAAAGACTTTGACTTTGAATTACTAAAAGAGATAGAAACTGAAATCATGGAAAAGATAACTTTTATGTCTCAAACAATAGATGACTTTAGTACTTTTTTTAGAATCACAAAACAAAAAGAGATATTTAATGTATTGACAAATATAAATGATGCCATCAGACTTATAGATGTACAACTAAAAGCAAATAATATCAATATAGATATAAATATCAAAAATAATGAATCTTTAAATATATTGGGATTTGCAAATGAATTTCGACAAGTAATGTTAAATATGATACACAATGCAATGACAGCAATAATAGATACTAATCAAAAAAATGGTTTGATAAGCATTGATATTGATTCAAATAAAAACAATACTTACATCACTATACAAGACAATGGAGGGGGTATAAAAGAGGAATATTTGGAAAAAGTATTTGACCCCTATTTTACTACAAAAGACAAAGGAAGTGGTATAGGTCTTTATATGTCAAAGATAATTATTGAACATCATATGAAAGGTAGACTTAATGTTAAAAATGAAAAAAATGGTGTACAATTCTTAATATCATTACGACAAGGATAAATAATGCCATCAATTCATAAAAGACTTCACCCTTATACTCTTTTAATAGCAGAGGATGACAAAAGCACTTTAAAGTGGCTTGTAAAAGTTTTATCTATATATTTTAAAGAGGTTCGAGGAGCAAGTGATGCAATAGAAGCTTTGGAGATGTTCAATAAAAAACAAGTGGATATAGTTATTGCAGATATCCAAATGCCACAAGTTGATGGATTGAGTTTTTTACAAAAAATTGCAACAATAGCCCCAGATACTCTTAGAATTGTAATGACAGCTTTTAATAGTCCAGCATATTTAAATAGAGCCGTCGAATCAAGTGTCAATTTTTATTTTAAGAAACCTATTGATATAGATGAACTACTTGTTGCTATTGCTTCAAATATACCTCAGATAAAAAAGGAGCAGTCCTCTTATGACTTAGGGTGTGAGTATAGTTACAATAGTTTAACAAAAACAATACATACTGAAGATAAAAATATACAACTTACTAAAAAAGAGGTTCTAATTCTTGAGCTATTAATTGAAAATAAAAACTCAATAGTTAGTCTTGAGGAAATAGAAAAGAAAGTTTGGACTGAACCTGCAACATTAGACGCAATCAGAATGGTAATAGTTGGACTTAGAAAAAAGCTATATCCTAAATGCCTAGAAAATATTAAAGGGCTTGGTTACAAAATCAATATTCTCTAAAGAATAGCAGTCTCCAACACCCTTACAAAATAAATTTAGCTTTTACAATGTTCTATTTTGACATGATTTAAGAGCTCAAATACGTTAACTGTAGCATTTTCTATATCAGATGATATTTTTACTAAAGTTGAATTAATTGCATTTTTCGAATCTTCATTAATATAGTTTTGAACACCAATATGAACTTTACTATGCTCATCTTTTAGTTTTATCCAATTATCTGATTTTGTAAACTCAGTATTGTTTCTCTCTTGTTCCTCTATCCATTTACCCAAGGCACATTCATGATGGTTTACAACTGTCCATTGTTTATTTTCACCTAGCTTATTAAAGTTATTTGTTTTAAAAATGATATGAGAATTTTTTAATTTTGCAGTATTAAATACTAAATCTACATCACAAACTTGATTTTTTGTTCGTTTATTAAATTTTGCTCTTGATGCCGCAGTTACAAGATTGCTTGACAAGTTTGCAACTTCAATAGATAGATCACTAATTTGTGAAGCAGTCGAAGCATTTTGTTGTGTCGCTTGATCTAGTTGTGTAACAGCATCATTTATTTGAACTATTCCATGTTCTTGTTCTTGTGAAGCAATCTGTACTTCATGTACAATATCACTAGTATTATTAATCTTTTGACTCAAACTATTATAACCATCAATCATCTCTTGAGCTATCTCTTTACCTTGATTTGCTTTCAGTGTAGCACTTTGAACCAATGCTTTTATCTCATTTGCCGCATCGGCACTTCTTGATGCTAGATTTCGAACCTCTTGAGCCACAACAGCAAAACCTTTTCCAGCTTCTCCTGCCGTTGCTGCTTCAACTGCAGCATTTAGTGATAGTATATTTGTTTGAAATGCAATTTGATCTATAACCAATATTGCTTCATCAATAGCAGTAACTTCATCATTTATATTTTGCATAGAGACTGTAGTTTTACTTGCTAAATCCATTCCTGATTTAGCTGATTTAGTAAGATGATCTGTCATACTTGTCATTTTACCAATATTTACTGTATTGTTTTGAATAGTAGCAGTTATCTCTTCAAGTGCCGCGGCAGTTTCTTCTAGTGAAGATGCTTGTTCATTTGATGATATTGCTAGATTTTTTGAAGCTGTTGACAAAATAGAAGTATCGTTGTCTAACTTATCTCCACTATTCATAATCATCGCTATTAATTCCGATACATTATTTCCTATTAATTTTGTAGACGCCACTAAAGAACCAAAAGAACCATTCATATCTGATCTTTTTGGAATCTCATATTCAAAATTTGATTCTCCATATTCAACAAGTGAAGAAACCAAAATACTAATCTTCTCATTTGTATTTTTTATCATATTATTTAAAGTATTTTTTAATGATTCAACACCTTGATTTTGAGTATTTCCTTTTACTTGGTACATATAAAAACCATTATTAACTTTTTCAAGTACATCTTCTACCTCTTCAATCAACTTTGCATCTTGGTCTATTAAAGATTTTGTTTTTATAATATTTTCATTTACAATTTTTGACATAACTCCTATCTCATCTTTAGAAGAATCATCTAAATGTACAACTTCACTTGATTCTTTATTTAAATATTTAAAAAAGATCAATAGTCCTTGTTCAAAGCTTCTTATTGGTTCAATAATATATTTAGTAGATATAAAAGATATAATAATTATTATGAATAATGATAGTAAAGATGCAGATATTAAAGTTTGTATAATTATATTGTTTATTTTTTCTTTAGCACTTGCACTCATTGCTAAGATATTTTTTTCTATATCATCAACATAAGCACCTGTACCTATTACCCAATTCCAAGGTTTAAATAAACTTACATTTGATATCTTTATACCATTTTTTCCTGTTGAAGGATTATAAAAAGAATACTTAATCATCTCATTCTTAGAAGTGGATTTTTTAATCGCATCTGTACCCAATGAAACAAAAGGTACTTTTTTACTATTTGTAAAATTTTTGCCAATCAATTCTTTTTTTACTGGATGCATTATCATATTATCGTCCATATCATTTACCCAAAAGTATCCATTTTTTCCATATCTCATTTCTGATATGGTTTTAAGAGCTTCTTTTTTCATATTTTTAGTGATATCATCAATATAAGTACCTGTTCCAATTATCCAATTAAATGGCTTAAAAGTTTTTACATATGATATTTTTGGTAAAAGTTTTCCTTTAGATTTTTGAGTATAAGAGACAAAACCTTCCCCTCTTTTTCCCTCTTCAACAAACTTGTCCCAATGTGCCACACCTTTTTTGCTTTTACCTATAAGGGCCTTTTTAAAAGGGTGCATAACAATAACAGTATCAAAATCATTTATCCAAAAATATCCATTTTTTCCATATCTTGATGATTTTACAAGTTGTTTTATTCTTTGTTTTATTTGTTCATTGGTATCAGTATCTTTATACGTTTCATATTGATCTTGAATGATTGAAAACATAAAGTTAGATTGAGCCTTTAGATACACCTCTACCTCTTTTTGGATATTTAGTTTTGAGGTTCTTTCATGGTAAGATTCTACAGTTTTATAAACCATTGATACATATTGTTTCAATTCTTTTTGCTTTGTTTGATATGCTTCAGTTTTATACTTTTTAATATTGTCATCACTTAATTGTTTAAGATTATTTATTGACTGCATTGTTATGACTATGGATATTAGAACTATCGTACTTATTACTATTAAAAGTAATTTTGCTTTTATACTCATGTTTTTCATATAATTATTTTCCTCTTTATCTAAAATGAATGACAATTCAAATTATAATTAATTAATACTTAAAATAAATTTAACTTATAATTATACAGATTATTAATTAGTATTGTTATTAGTAATATTACGAATAAAGTATAGATAAAATAAACTATAAATATAAATAGAATTTAAATTTGATATTTTTATATTCATAGTAGTATAATGTCCAAAATAATTATACTACCCAGTATAAATAAGGACCAAAATGACTTATGTAATAGGTGATGTACATGGAGAATTTGATACATTAAAGAGATTAACAAAACAACTTCCAAATAACTATAAACTTATATTTGTAGGGGATTTAGTAGATAGAGGATTGAAATCCAAAGAAGTTATAAAATTTGTTAGACAAAATAATCACCAATCAGTATTGGGAAATCACGAAGAGATGATGATTAAGTATGGCGAAAGTTTCATCCAAACATATCCCCAAAAACCTCGTATTGAATCTATGAATTTTTGGTTAACGAATGGTGGCAAACAAGCACTTTTATCTTATAATTTAATCAAAATTACAAAAGAGGGAAAAATAATTTGCAATGAAAATCCAAGTGCTTTTAAACAATTTAAAGATGATATTAAATGGTTAAAAACATTACCCTTTTATATAAAAATTCCAAAAATTAAAAAAGATGGAAAAAGTATTGTAATATCACATGCTAGTTGTGCAGATGCTTGGCACTACCACAATAATAAAAATGAACAAGCAAAGTTCAAAGAATATGCTCTTTGGAACAGAACACCACCTAAGATAAATTGCAAGATATTTAATATTCATGGTCATACAATTATAAAAGATATAGATACAAGTAAACACTACTTAAATCTTGATACAGGATGTTATAAAAAAAGTGAAACCACAAGCTATCTTAGTGCCTATTGTTTAGAAACTTCAAAGATTGTAAGTCAAAGAAGAGTATAGTATATATTATTAAAAAAGGTTATATATGTATTTAAAAATTTTCTTTACAACAATACTATTATCAATATCTCTTTTTGCAATACAAGAAGAGAAACTATCAAAAAAAGAGGCCTCTATTCTCTTTTTTTCAATGATGGATAAAACTATAAATAACTACTATTATCGACATGACTTAAATATACTTAAAATTTTGGAACACACCTCAAATATAAAAAACAATACCCTTAGCAAACATAATCTTTTTCAAATATATAACAGATATCTAGATAAAAAAAATGGATTTTATACAAAAGAGGAGATTTTAAAAAACTTTAAACCCTTTTTATACGATACATCAACATTTCAAATAAAAATATTTCAAGATATAACATATTTTAATCTTCAAGCATTTATATCACTAGATTTAGTAAAACTCAAAAGAGAACTAAAACTAAAGTGTCCAAAAAAAATCATACTTGACTTTAGAAACAACAGATACACAGATATAAAAACAATCGTAAAACTTGCAAATATATTTACAAATAAAGGCATTATATTGTCACATAAATATATTGATGAAAAGGGAAAAGATAAAGTTGAACAATACAAAGCAGATAAAAATTCAACTCTTTGTGCAAATAGCAAAATTGCAATACTAACAAATAATAAAACTGCTTCAAGTGCAGAAGTAGTAGCGCACTCTTTAAAATCTAATCACAATATAACTACAATTGGTCAAGACTCTGCTGGAGATTCAAACTATTATAAAATAGGTACATTAAACAAAGATAGTTTTTTTGCATTTGAAAATGGTGAGTTTTTTTACAATGATTTTTTAGTAACTCACAATATTGGACTCAAACCAGATATAAGAGTAAAAGAACATACTCCTAATGAAGATAAAACTTTGGCAAAAGCAATAGAGTTTTTAAATACTACAAAAGATACAAACAACAATATTTCTAAAATATTACAAATATCTAGTATTAAAAGTAAAGATATAAATACTACACTAATAAAAGCAGTAAAAACACAAGATATAGAACAACTAAGATCAATCAAACAAACTAACGAACAACTACCATCGCTTTTAGAGCTATCATTTGCTTTAAACAAATACAAATCTGCAAAGATAATAATTGATAAAATTAAAATAAAAGATGAACGATTTGTATTAATAGCACTAAAAAAAGCAAATAGAAGAATGTTTAACTTCCTGCTTGATAACAATTATAATATAAAAAATACAAAACTAGATGCCAAATATATAAATATGTTTTTAGCAAACAAAAAAGATAAAGAACTTAAAGATTATCTAAATATTTATGGTTTAGAAACTTTTAGATTAAAAGATATAAGTACAAAAGGACAAATACAAATAGTAAAAGTTTTAGACAAGTTATATAAAAATAACAATCTAAGTAATGAGCAAAAGTTAAGCATAGTAAAAAGATTATATAATATTAAACAAATTAATAAAGCTTATATATGGTTGTCTAGTATTGATAACAAAGTTAGAAAAGATACAAAATGGGAATGTCTACTGAGTATAAAAATAGGAACTCCATATATAAAAGCATGTGAACAATTAAAAATCAAATATCAGCAAAATAATAATTTTGATAAAATGAAAGAGATAGAGTTGTTACTTAAAAAATATAGGAAATAAAAGATATGTTTAAAAGATATATAATAAAAGGAATATTAGCGGCCATCATCTCTGTTGGGGTACAGTTATTTATGGATATTAACCCAATATCTGTAGATGGTCTTATCTTTTTTGTTTTTGTTCTTGGGATACTTGTATTGTTTTGGGATTTGATTTTTTCTAAAAAAAATGAACATCACGAAGACCATGACCATCACTTGCAAGATTTGCTAAATAAGCATCCTCATAAAAGTAAAACAGAACATATACAAGACAATAAGAAAAAAAGAAAACAAAAGATTATTATATTAGTTGTTTTAGTGCTAAGTGTTATTGCGTTTATATTGTTTAATATGTTCTTTAAAAGTGAATCATCAACAGCATCCAAAAGCGAGAAAAAAACGGAAAAAAAATCAAGTGTTCAAAAAGAAGTTGAAGAAAATGGAAATGCAAAAGTAGATTCTCAAAATGATGTAAGCTTTGATGTAGATTTTGACTCCAGCTCAAGAGAAGAGGAGTACGAAGAGGAACAAAGTACAACAGCAGGAATAAAAGATGTAAATGAGGAAACTCAAGAGTTAAAAACAGACGATTTAAAAAAACTCAATGAACATGACTTGGCAAAACAAATAGAACAAACATATAAAAAAAATGGATTTACAAAAGACTTAATAAAAACAATAGAACTTTTTGAAGAATACAATTCAAGAAATTTAAACAAAAGAAACAATGTAGATAATATTGATATCTATAAATATCAATCAAAACTGATGTCCTTTTTAAAACTAAACAACAATAAAGAGCAAGTAAATAAAGTACTAAAAAAACATGACTACATGTTGGTATATAGCTTACTAAATGGTGAGCCAAGCCAAGTTTCATTGGGACATAAAGATAAAAACAATAAAGTAAAAGTATGGAACCTGACAAAAAAAACAGTAGCTTTAAAAAGAAAGCTAAATGAAAAAGGTGAGCTAACACATGAATTAGATATCGAAACTAAAGACAATAAAATCATCATAAATTTAAGTGATAAGAAACCGATAGTTTTATCAAATATAAACAAAAAAGATATAAACAAAGTAAAAAACAATATTAAAAACATGATAAACAATGTAGATAAAATAGAAAAAGAGTTCAATAGTGAGAACAATAATTCTAACTATAACTATACAAAATCAAACATACTAGAAATTTATAACAACGACGAATGTAAATTGATTTACAAATACGATAAAGACAAAAAATGGAAAGTTGTTCAAAAAAAGCTTGGCAAAAATTGTGGAAAACATGAACAGCTAGATTCTTATTTACAAACAAAAAGTATCAATATCTCTAAAGATTTGGCAAGTAAAAAACCTAGTAAACATCTTTTTTTCAATAGTAAGACAAACAAAGTTTATAGTTCAAAAGAGTTAGATAACTTTGATGAAAAGAAAGATTTATTACGATTGTCAAAGGACAAAGATGTAGTATATGCTTATAAATTAAAAGGAGACAAAGAGTATAAAAAGTATTCAACAATGCCTAGATATACCAATATGCAAATCGAAGCAAAAAAAATGTCCCTAATAAGAACAACTAAAGAGAAAAAAGAACCCTATGTATATCTTATAAATAAAGACGATTCACATAAAGATATGGCAAAACAACTCTCTCATATAAAGCAGAAAATTGAAGAAAAGGATACTAAAAAATGATTATTTACATACATGGATATGGAGGAAGTGGAGAGGGTATGAAAGCTAAAATATTAAGAAAAGAGCTTCAAGAAAAAGGTATAATCGCACCATCATTGTCTTATGTACCCCAACTAGCGCTAAATACTCTCAAAGAACTTATTTCTACATTTTCAAAGTATGAAGAAGTATATCTTATAGGCTCATCTTTAGGAGGATATTATGCTACATATTTAGCAGATCATTTCAATATAAAAGCAGTGCTATTAAATCCATCCGTAAATCCAACAAAAACACTAAGAAAATGCACCCAAGATGCTCCAAACTTTTTTGACAATAGCAGTTTTAAGTGGGCTGAAAACCATCTAGAGATGTTAAAAAACTATGAAATAGAAAATATAAAAAGTGAAC
>Ga0193964_1001181_pt1 | contig 11727 bp, 13 predicted proteins | sample FB_7_MG_FD_140323 | JGI IMG/M metagenome (GOLD analysis project Ga0193964, IMG submission 140323) | Microbial mat bacterial communities from the Broadkill River, Lewes, Delaware, United States - FB_7_MG | ecosystem: Environmental > Aquatic > Freshwater > River > Microbial mats | place: USA...
ATTTTTGAAAATTATTAAATATAATATTTATAGGTTTTTCTAATGACAATTGTTTTAATTCTAATACAGGAGATAAAGAAGAGACCATAATCACATTTTCTAAAGAAGAAGCTAATGCTCTTGAAAGATTAGCACTTTTACCTATAATAACTGTCATTGAAAATCCTTTCCATTGTATGAATAAATGATTTTTGTGCATTTACATAAGAAAATGATTTTGAAATAGCTTCATTATAATTTGTTTGTAAATTAATATCAACTTGATGATAGAGTCCAAAATCAAATATTTTGGTATGGTCAATAATAATAGCATTGACCCCATGACTAACAAGCTCTTCATTTGCTAATATATTTGAACAAATAAGCGTACAATTTGAAGATATTGCTTCCATCACTGAAATAGGTCTACCATCTGTAATAGGTACAGAAACTACTATTTTTGAACGATGTAAAAGTTTAGCATGTTCCTCTTGAGAAAGTGTTCCTACAAAGTTTACAAATTGTTCTAATCCAAGTGCTTTTGAAAGTGCTTTTAATTTAGGTGTATTTGTAGGATGTGGAAAACCTGAAATATAAAGTTTCCACTGTGTTTCTTTTTCAATAAAAGAAGCAAATGAGTGTAATATCATTTCAATATTATATAAATCATCATGCGAACGAGGAGAGTAAATAATATTTTCTTTATTGAGATATTTATCTTCAAAAGAAATATACTCTCCAACACCAAAATTAATAGGAATTATCTCTCTTTTAAAATCTGTCAAAGAATGCATCACAGACATCATTCCCACAGAATTAATAGAAGAAAGAATTGAAACATGTTTTAAAGTATATTTTGTCATCCAATATTTGAACTTATTAATATATGGAAACTCCATAATATCTCCTCCCCAAGCAGTCACCAAAATTCGATAATGTCGATGTAAGAGAAAAGTATAATAAAAAGCAAGTAACCCAACTTGTTGAATATGTATAAGGTCAGGTACTATCTCTTTTAAAATTTGTTTTGTACGCCAAGCATTTTTAAGTGGATTTTTATCCCACTCATATGTTTTTTCTATCTCACAATCTTTAAAAACATCTCTATTATTAGTGATAAGATAGACTTTAAAATGACCTTGCATCATGTCAATAAATTTTTTTGTATGTATTGATGCACTAGAAATGACTAAAATTTTTTTCATGTATTTACCGTATTTTAATTTTTAGAGCTAATTATACTCAATTAAGATTCATTATGAGATATAATCAATCTACTTGAGTTGAAATAAAAAATTAACGCTATTTTTTAGAAATCTAAATAAGGAGTAAGGAATCAATAGTTTAATGATTCCTTTCCATGCTAATAAACGATGAAGATTTAAAAAAACATATTTTAATTGACTTAATGCTTTTACTTTATTTTCCAATGCAAACTTATTAAAATATGATAATTCATTACTCAGGTAAATATACTCGTAGCTATTATAAGAATGCCATTTTTTTATAATACTTCTTGTACTTTCATACATTTTTAAACTATTTAGACTATTATTACTTTCATGCTGTCGATAGTATGCTAGATATTCATCCATATATCCTATTTGATACTTACTTGCAATTCTAAGCCACATATCCCAATCTTCTATAGATAATTTTTCATCAAATGAACCAACGTGATGAAATAAGTCTGCTTTCACCATTGCTGTTACTGCAGGTATAAAATTATGATTTATTAAATCATCAAAAATAAATCCACTAGGAGCATTTATAATCTCAATTTTTTTACTGTCATTATCATTAAATTGAATTACTTTACCATAACACATCTCATAGTTTAAATTATTCTCCATAAATTTTACTTGCTTTGCTATTTTATCAAATAAATACTTATCATCACTAGCACATACACAAAAATATTTACCATTTGCTAAATTAATCCCCTCATTTAAAGTAGCAGATAATCCTTTATTTGAACGATAAATAAAAGTAAAATGATACTCATTCGCTAGTTCTTGAATAACTTGTACAGAATTATCTTTTGAACCATCATCTATCACAATAAGTTCAATATTTTTATATGTTTGATTAACTATACTTTCTATGGTTTCTTTTACATATTTTTGATGATTGTAGCAAGGTACAATGATACTTACCAAAGGTAAAGTTATCTCTTCCATTATCTAAACCCCTTTTTGAAATTTATCTTCACTAGTATTTCCCTAACTATTTTTAAAAAATATTCATCTTTTATAAACCATAAAAACAAAGGATAGACTATCATACCAGCTATTATTTTTACGATAAGCTCAATAATACCTTCTCCTATATTGATAAAGATTAAAACCAAATACATAACTCCACTTGCTAAGATATAGTTCAAAGCTATTTTAAGTTGTTTTATAGGTCCAAAATCAAAAAGCTTATAAGGGTAGTAAGCATTTATAAAAAAGGCTATGGCACTCGTACAAGCCATACTCCATGCTAAAGCTTCTATGCCAAATGGCAAAGCTATAAACAAAGCTGCCAAAGTCATTGGTAGTTTTGATAAATCCACTTTTAAAAACAAGTCAGATCTTCCTATGGTATTTAGTATATTCATATTTATTCCACTTATAGGAGTGATAACTCTTGCAAAACTCAATGCTACTAACAATGGTATAGTAGTTCTCCACTCACTCCCTAAAAATATATTTACAAAGCTCTCTGCAATAGCTGCAAAACCTACAAAGAGTGGTAAAGAAACCAACATTGTTATCGAGATAAGTTGTTTATATATATTTACCAGTCTTGCTTTGTCATCTTTTATGGATGTCATTATAGGGTAAGTTACCCCTTGAAGTGTTGAACTCACTATACTTGAGAGTGCATTTGTTAAATTTGTAGCTTGTGTGAAGTATCCTACACTTGTAGCACTAAAATATCTACCTACTAAAGCTACATACAGGTTGTTGACAAATGTAGCTACTAAACCTGCTATCATAAGATTTGAACCAAACTTAAACAAAGACTTAAATGACTCTTTGCTAAATACAAGTTTAGGTAACCATTTACAAAAAAACCAAAGACCAATACTCCTAAATATGGCTTTTGACAAAATAAGCCAAACTAAAGCCCAGTATCCATAATCTGCTGATGCCATATAAAGAGCAATTACCGAGCCAAGAAGTGTAGATATGCTACTAACTATAGCTTGACTTTTGAAGTCTATAGCTATAATTAATTTTGCACGAACCACTATGCTAAATGAGTTTATGATAACTACCAAAAAAAGAATACGAGAAATATCTACTAGTAGAGGTTGATTATAAAAGTCTGCTATAAATGGAGCTAAGAAATAAAGAACTGCATATATAAACACGCCCCAAATCATATTTACATAAAATATTGTAGAGCTATCATCTTCTGTAAGGTCTGTGCTTCTTTGCACTAGAGCTTGAGTAAAACCACCATTTACGACACTTTCAAACAAAAGTATAAAAATAGTAAGCATCCCAATAAACCCAAAACTTTCAGGACCTATAAGCCGTGCTAAATAAATTGTAACAGCTAAAGAGCCTAACTGATTTATAAGCTTATCAGCTAGATTCCAGAATAAGCCTTTGATTGCTTTGGACTTTAGGGATTTATTCAATTCAAACTCCATTTATAAAAGATTTTTGATTTGTTAATTCCTCAAAATTTTCAATATAATTATTAAATTTTTTTAGTTCTTCATTATTAAACCCATAAAAACTTATATTATTCACATTAGCAGCTTCAAAGTCATTAATACTATCACCTATTAAAATAGTTGCTTCCTTTTTATATTTTTCTTTTTCAAGTAAATTTTTTACTAAATCATTTTTAGGAGTTGGTGAGCCATTAATGTTTAAAAAGTACTCTGAGAGGTCTAGCTTTTCACAAAGATAATTTAGCTCATAGTGTTCTGAACCTGAAACTATATGAAAGTTATAGTTTTTATGATTTTCTTTGATAAAATCTACACTATCTTGGATAAGATATTTTTTATTAATTAATTGTTCTTTCATAATAAGTGAAAAGTTATCTGCATAGTCTTGTATTTTAACTTCAGATATTTTATTATTCAAAAGAGTATTATAAAAGTATTTTATTTTATGAAATCTTGACAGTCCTCCATTTATTCTATGATATTTGATAAACTCCTCAACTATCTCTTTTGGATAGTTCTCAAAAATTTTTCTAAATCCATAATCACGAATTGGCATACTCTCAAGTATAACACCATCAAAATCCCATAATATGTTTTTTGTATTCAATTTAGTCTCTTTCTTTTTTATTCTATTTTAAAATTTATATTTTCTCCAACAACTTCAATTAAATCTATTTTTCCATAAACTTTACAAATTTGAATATACTTCCAAACTTTATCTTCATTAATAGTTTTATTCAAATAATTATCACATATCCATTCTGGAGTTCTTAAAAACAAAGCATCAGCGAATGCCAATTGACCTTTTCTATTCAATTCTCTTCTTCCATATCTGTACTCAACAACAAAATCATAAAATTCAAATCCATTATCAATCATAAACTTACACATATCTCCAAAAAGTGGTTGTTTCTCATAGAGTTCCAAAAATTCAACTTCTGATTCAATACCTAAAGTTGTTTCCATCCCCCCCCCTATAGCACCTTCTAATATATCTAATTCACTTCCTTGTGTATCAATTTTGATGAAATCATATTCACCAACTTCTTTGTAAATAGTCTTTAATGACTTACATCCTACATTTATAGTTTTTATGATTTCCCATCTTTGAGAATTTGGAAATTTATTATGATATTTCATATTTGGTTTATACAATGATGTACATTCAGGTTTTTTTGTTAAGTATAGTTTTTTTGTTTCATCTTTTGATGAAAGTGCATAATTGAATACAAGATAACTATTATCTTGTTTATTCTTTATTAAATCATCATAACTTCTTTCGTCAGGTTCAAACATAACAATCTCAACATTATTAAGTTTATTCCAACCCTCTTCTAATCTTGGATTTGCAGACCCTATATCAAGTAATCTTAATTTATTCAATTCTCTTCCTCTTTATTCATTTAAACTTTAATTATTTGTGCTGTTAACATAGCTTCGGCCATGTTAAAGTCATCTTCCCAATCTATATCAAACCCTTTAATTTTATCAAGTTCATAAAGATAAGGATTGTTTCCTATTCTATCATTCAAATTACGATAATTTTCTGCATTGGTTAAAAATACAGCACTATTAACTTCATGTATAGGCTCTATAGTTTGAGTTCTAGGCCATTTTTCTTTTGTTCTGTTATAATTTATTGGACCTTTCTTATTCCATAAAAAACCATGTATCAAACTTGTAGTCATTAAAGAATCAAAACCTTGTATTTTTATTTCTTTGTATTTATCTATAATATCAGCATAATTACTTGCATTTAAAAAAGGAGATGTTACATGAGTCCATAAAATATCGCCATCTGGAATTAATTCTAAAACATGAGAAACAAGATCATCAGTACTGGTTTCACTTGAAGAAAGGTGTTCCGATCTTTTATGTAAAATAATTTTATTTTGATTTAATGATTGTGCATACTCAAGTATTTCTTCATCATTTGTACTTAAATAAATTTTATCAATCTTTTTGCACTCTAATAACTGTTTTAACTTAATTTCTATTAATCCATTTTTAAATCCTGAAAATTGCTTAATATTTTTTTTCGGGACTCTTTGACTACCTTTTCTACAAGGTAAAAAAACATTTAGACTCATTTAATATCCTCACTAAAAATACTAGGTGTAATTAATTTTATTTTAATTTTTTTTGACAATTCAGAAAGTGATTGTTTTATAATATCATTTTCTTTTTGTTGAGATATTGTATCTAAAACTATTTGATTTTCATCATAACTGTAATTATTTACTCCTGCCTTATATCCATCTAATCCAGCTATTTCAACACTTTCAAAGCTGGATTGAATCAAATAATTTATCGCTACTATTGTAGAATTTGTAACAAGTATTTCATGATTTAAAACTAATTTAGAAAAATTCAAAACTGCACTTACATATTTTTTTAATTGAATATTATCTGTAACAACTATTTTATTGGCTTCAATTATCTCACAAAATTCATCATATCTTTTTTGATTTGTAAAGAAATAATAATCACATTCTATACTTGGTTTATGATTTAGTCCTACGATTTGATAATTTGAATCTTTTGATTTTGAGAGTAAAAGTTCTTTATATTCATTTACACTTTTACCAGAAGCTATAAGAAGTATGTTTTGATTAAGATTTAATTTTAGCTCACCTTGTATTTTTGTTTTTGGTTCTAGTATATACTCTCTATAAAGTTTTTCTATAAGTTCTTTATCAAATGATGATTTGTTTTCTTCTGGAAGTTTATCAAGTATTTTCTTTATTCCAACTATATGGCTTGTATTTTTATTTACTAGATAAGAAGCATAGTTTGGATGGCAATTATACGAAGCTGAAAGAAACAGTGCAGGTGAAAATCCCCATGAATTCTTTGCCATAAGAGAAGCTAAAAGCTCATCTATTATTTCTAAAAGAGATAGTGTATCATAATTTTTTTCATGAGCATTATTTAAATATTCTGCGATAAGTTCCGTATTTAAATTTCCTGCACCTCTTCCTATACCATAGATGCTAGAATCAATTATTATCTCTCTTTTAAAGTTTTGAGAACACATACTTATAGCATTTGAAAAAGCTAATTGCATATTATTGTGTGAGTGATACCCTAAAGAAATAGAACTATTAAGATTGTTTTGAGAAAGAATCAAATATTTATGAAACTCATCAAGCGTCATAGAGCCAAAACTATCCACTATATAAAAAGCATAAGGATTAAGCTCATTTGCTTTTTCTATGATAGACAAAAATTCTATATCTTTATAGTTTTTAGTCACCATTGGTTGAAAGTAGAGTTTATATCCTAATTCTTTTATTTTATATGCAGTTTCAAATGCTTCATCTATATCTTTTTTATGAAAAGCTAGACGAATACCATTAATAGAAGTTTGCTTTTTTGGTGGTAAATTTTTAACATCAACATCCCCAAAGTTTATCATAATAACTTTTTGAATATCACTTGAAACTAAAGGAAGAAGAATTTTATCAGCTGTAGCAACAGAGTCAAAAAGAGTAGAGTTGTTTTTTATCCCTTTTTTATCATTAATATATCCACATTCTATGATGTCTATTTTAGACGCTTTTAAAGCTTTTAATATTTTTATGATATGTTCATCTTTGAATGACCAGTTATTTATGTAGCCACCATCTCGTAAGGTACAGTCTAACACTTTTATGTTATTCATTTTGTATAGCCTCTTTTAGTTGATTTAATATTAAAGATGAAGGATTCATTTTCATTCTAATAAATTTATTTCCCTGAATATTATCTTTTAGGACATTATCAATGAAATTTTCTATTTCTTCTTTACTAGAGAGAATATTGTATTTTTTCAATAATTCTTTGCCATAAGAATTTATAGCTTTTAGTTGATTCTCACCATTAAAATACAAATATCCACAAGGCTTTTCTACTAAAAGATACTCATCTATAAAACTTCCACAATCATGTATCATAGCATCCGATGTCGAAAAAAGTTCTATATATTCTCCTAGTTCTAACTGAGTATAGTTATTATATTCCCAAAATTCATAGTATTCATCAGTTCTTTTTTTGCCCCATTCAGGGTGTAAATATAGCTTAGCTTTTAATATTGGATGTGGTTTAAACACCCATTGAACATAATCACGATATTTAATAGCTAGATTTTTAATAATCTCACCATTCTTTAAAAATGTTCCTAAATGTAAATTATTTTCTAATAAGATAGTTTGATGAGGAGCATAAATGATTTTTTTCTTAACTTCCTCTTGTGGTTTCCAAGGATTTTTTACATTTTCTTTTAATGTATTTTGAAATATTTCATGTATCAAGTTGCCAGACAATACAATATTACAACCTTTATTTGATGCTATGTTTTTTGCTCTACCAAGTGAATAATTTGATTGTAAAAATATTTTCCAGACTACATTATGAAATTTTTGATTATACACTGACTCTATATCATAATTAGAAGCTATATCAGTATAGTACGGCACATAACAACTCAAATAATTCATATATGCATCTTCATAATACTCTTTTCTCGTAAGATTATGAGGATTTGTGAAAAACACTATATCAGGTTTTATCTCTTCAAGTGATATCCATCTATCTTCTTCTTTCTTATATGATGAAATAAGAGGATAGCCTTTTTCTTCAAAATATGCATAAGTCTCTTTCATATCCTCCCACATTTGCTCTTCACCATAAGCAGTATAAGGACAAACCAAAATCATAGGTTCAAAAAATGAATCGCCCAACATCTTTTTAAATACAGGATCTACTTTCCACACACTTTTATGAATAGCTAAAAAAACAACTTTTAACTTTTCTTTGCCTTTCTTTTCTTCTATTAATTGTTGATGCTTTTTCTGCATTTGTAAAAAAAATGCCTTCTTTTTTAGATTATGAACTAATTTTTTCATTAAAGGGCTTAGCAAATCTTTAATAAGTTTTGGTATGAGTTTTTTTATATTTTGTTTCAAATTATTTCCTAAAACAGATTTATAATTTTGACAATTTTCTCAGTATCTTCCAAACTCTGCACCCCACTTATAGGTAAACTCAATACTTCATCATGTATCTGCTCACTTATTGGATAACTTTCATTATTCCACTCTCTATAAGCTTCTTGCTTATGTGGTGCTATAGGATAGTGAATTAAAGTTTGAATACCATTATCTAAAAGATATTTGTCTAATAAAGTTCTATTTTTTGTTCTTACTACAAATAGATGCCATACATGACTATCTTCTTCTCTTACAGCAGGTAAAACAATATTATCATTACTAATATTTTCTAGATAATAGTTTGCTATCTTTCGTCTATTTTCTACTTCATTATCAAGGTATCTAAGTTTTACTCTAAGCATAGAAGCTTGAATCTCATCTAATCTACTATTCATACCCTTATATAAATTCTCATACTTTTTATGACTTCCATAATTACCTAAAGCTTTAATAGTATTAGCCAATTCTTCATCATTTGTTGTCACAACTCCAGCATCACCTAAAGCTCCAAGATTTTTACCAGGATAAAAACTAAATCCACTAGCATCACCTAAATTACCACATCGTTTATTTTCATAATATGCACCGTGAGATTGAGCTGAATCTTCTATAACTTTTAGATTATATTTTTGAGCTATTTCATTAATTTTATCCATTTTACATGTTTGTCCATAAAGATGTACGGGTAAAATAGCTTTTGTTTTTGAAGTAATTTTTTCTTCTATTTTATCTGAATCTATTAGATAACTGTTCATATCTGGTTCTACTAAAATAGGTACTAAATTATTTTGTGAAATTGCCAATATTGAAGCAATATAAGTATTTGCAGGAACTATTACCTCATCCCCATCTTCAATGATGCCTAATTCTTTATAAGCTCTAAATATTAAAGTCAAAGCATCTAGTCCATTAGCTACTCCAATAGCATATTTAGTGCCACAATATTTAGCAAATTCTTTTTCAAACTCTTTACATTCATTTCCGTGAATATACCAACCACTATCTATTACTTTTGTACAAGCTTCTATAAGTTCATCTCTATGTTGTACATTTATTTGTTTTAAGTCTAAGAATGGAATCATTTAGCATATCCTTTACAATTTTTACAAATTAATTTTTTATCACATTTTTGACCACATTTACAAATATAACCTATGTGTTTAGCAGGATTTCCATACCAAAGTTCTTGTTTCCCAATAGTTTTAGTCACAACACTTCCTGCTCCTATCATTGCATATTTTCCTATTCTGATTCCACATAAAATAGTAGAATTTGCACCAATTGAAGCATTATTATCAATGATAGTTTTTAAAAACTTTTTAGGATACTGCTTACTCCTAGGTAGAAGATCATTAGTAAAAGTTACATTTGGACCTATAAATACATTGTTTTTTAAAATAATGCCATCCCAAATTTGTACACCACTTTTAATTGTTACATTATTTTTAATAATAACATCATTTTCTATAAAAACTTGTGCATTGATATTACAATTATCTCCTATTTTTGCATTTTCTAATACAACACAAAATTGCCAAATATTTGTATTTGATCCAATATTTTTAGATTGAATATCTGCTAACTTATGAATCATTTTTAACTTCTTCTAAAAATTTATCATAATCTCTAATATAGTCATTCTCATCATAATGTTCACTAGCTAATACAACTAAGACACAATCTGAACTAAACTCCTTCATCTCTCTCCAAATATTATTTTCTATATATAAACCTTGATTTGGATTAGTTAGTTTTATCTCTTCTCTTTTTTCTCCATCATCCAAAACAAAAGTACAATTTCCTTTAACAGCTATACAAAGTTGTTGAAGATTTTTATGGGCATGAAATCCTCTCTTCACTCCCTCTTTTGTATCAAAAATATAATAGACTCTTTTTATCTCAAAAGGTGCATTATATCCTTGCTCTATAGCAATAAGAGAGCCTCTATCATCACCTAAAGTCTGAAAGCTTATAAAATTATATTTTGCCATTTCTCACCCTCAAATACACAGGAAACCTCGGTTTCCCATATTTAGTCATATTTTGATACTTAAAAGTCACTGTTGAGCCTACTTTTGGTGGGTCTCTTCGTTCATTATCTGTAAATACCGTACCAATTTTTAAAATTATACCATTCTTTAGCCTACATTCTAATGCACCCAAGAGTCCTTGATACTTCCTTTTGCCCTCTGTATGCCCTATCACCTCACATTCTGCGTCTTTAAAACGCTTGACTTTGAGTGCTGTACTTGTCCTTTTATTAATATAAGGTATCTTTGGGTCTCGCACCACCACGCCCTCTGTTCCTTTTATAAATCCAATAGAAAGTTGAATGATAGCTGATACTATTGATTTCAGAATAACTGTATTTGCAATATCCGTATAATTCTTTTTTCTATTGTTAAAATAATTTAAAAGATTAAACATACCAGTAAAAAAACGGATATCGGTATAAAATAAAGCCAAAATTCTATTTCTTTATTATTTAATAATATAGCTAAACTATCTGCAAGAAAGCTAACAATAAGTAATGATACAAAAGTTAAAGTTGCTGTAATAATAAATCCTAAGGCAAAAATATTAATTGCATCTTCATCTTTTCTTGGCAACATAATAGCAAGTTCATATTTTCCTGTTGCTATAGCTCCAAATATCCCACTAATAGCACCAAAAAGACCAACTACCCCAAAATCCTCAGGCGTATAAATCCTCGTCAAAATCGGACTTATCGCAATAGGAATAGCTTGTGCGATAGTTGTACCTGTCATAAGCGTAAGTACATTACGGCTAAATTCTGATTTAGGCTTAAGTCTATTTATCATAACTACTCATCAAAGTCTCCAAGTAGGCTCTTCGACTATCCCTTTTACATCTATTATTATCGGTTTGCCATTTGACATACTATTATATTGCGATGTCGTTATATCTTTAAACTCTTTATGAGCTACTGCTACTATTATGGAGTCATATTTTTGGCTATCTAGTGGTAGTTTATCTAAAAAATTTAAATCTTTATTTTGAATATCACTTTTATCTACCCAATAGTCATATACATCTACTATACACTCAAACTCTTCAATCTCTTTGATTATATCTATGACTTTG
>Ga0193964_1001183_pt1 | contig 11710 bp, 12 predicted proteins | sample FB_7_MG_FD_140323 | JGI IMG/M metagenome (GOLD analysis project Ga0193964, IMG submission 140323) | Microbial mat bacterial communities from the Broadkill River, Lewes, Delaware, United States - FB_7_MG | ecosystem: Environmental > Aquatic > Freshwater > River > Microbial mats | place: USA...
ATAGATTTAATATTATTAAAACATATGCAAAAATTATTGGTGCTATCTCTAAAGAAGAGTTGCCTTTTGAGTTTGCAAATGACTTTATTGTTCCGATGCCTTTTTTACCATCAGTATTACAAGAGATATTAGAAACCCAAATTGAGATACTTAATAAAAGGATAAATTCTAAAACTTATGTATCAAATGTAGAAGTTGAAGATGATGACTATGAAGACGAATTTGCTATTAATACAATGCAAAAAGATGATCCCTCTATCTCTGTTGACTATTTAGAAAGCTTAGCTGATGATATAGCTGATGATATGAGAGAGGAAGTAGATGATAGTGTTGTCTCACGAAGTTCTGTAAATCATGGTGGTATCTTAGATAGAAATGAATTATCTATGATTGAAAGTATTATGGGTGAACAAGCAGAATTCAATACACAAAATGATTTTATAGATGTAGATGAGGAGTCTGATGATCAATGGATAGATTTATCTTCTATAATTGATCAAGCAATTGATGAAGTGAATACTGTTGATCATATATATAATAAAACAGACAACAACCCAATTAAATTACTTTTAAATAACTATGAGTTAGATGAATTAAAACCACTTTTAAGTATGCTAGATCAAGAGATTATTGACTCTTTAGCAGATGGAAATGAGGTAAGTGTACTTCTAAAGTTGGATAGTAATGATAAATAGTCTTTTGAATAAGGGTGCTATACTTCTAATATCTGGTCCTAGTGGATGTGGGAAAAGTTCCCTTTTAAAGAAGCTTTATGCGGTAATAGATAATTATTATTTTTCTATCTCAACAACTACACGAAGTCCGAGAATTGGTGAAACTGACGGAGTTGATTATTTTTTTGTTACAAAAGAGGAATTTGAACAAGATATTAAAGATAATAGCTTTTTAGAATGGGCAGAAGTTCATGGAAACTATTACGGTACATCTTTAAAGCCAATTTATAAAGCATTGGATGAGGGAAAACTTGTAATATTTGATATTGATGTTCAAGGTTTTGAACAAGTTATTGAAAAATTAAGAGATATTACAACAACTGTTTTTATAACAACTCCAACACTAAAAGAGTTAGAACAAAGATTAACCGCTAGAGGTACAGATACTATTGATGTAATAGAAAAAAGAATCAAAAATGCACAAGTTGAGATAAAGTATACTGAAGAGTATGATTATTTAATTATAAATGATGATTTAGATGAAGCAGCTGATAAATTAATTTCTGTAGCAAAAAGTGCATTAATCAAATCAAAAATGTTTGATAACACCACTTTAGTAAAGATATGGAATTCGTAAATTAAATAGTATCTTTATTGACAGGTTTACCAAAATGATACCCTTGCATATAATCAATACCAAGCTTTTTTGCTGTATGATAAATCTCTTCACTAGATACAAATTCTGCAACAGTTTTAATACCAAGTTTTTTACAAAATTGTGCAATTGTTTCAACTATTAAGGCTTGTTTAGGCAAATGGTCTATCTCTTTAATTAAAGAGCCATCAATCTTTACATAGTCAATGTTTAAAGCTTCTAGCATATTAAAATTAGAATAACCAGCACCAAAATCATCAACACCTATTTTACACCCAAATTTTCTTATTTTAGCAATAAATTCTCTTACTATATCAAAATCCTCAATCTCTTCACTTTCTAGTATCTCAAACTCTATTAGTTTTGCTTCTTGGGGGTGTTCTTCTAGAGTAGTAAAAATAAAATTATGTGTTTCTTTATTGATAATATCATCAAAAGATAAATTAATAGCAACTCGAATATTTTTTTCTTGAATTATAGAGATAACATTTGTAAGCATCACTTTTATAATTATTGGAAATAGTTTAGCTTTTTTTGCAATAGGTAAGAAACAAAAAGGAGCCACCTCTTTACCATCTTCCCCTATGTATCTAATAAGTGCTTCATATTTATAAATCTCTTGAGTTTGAGCATCAACTATTGGTTGCAAGAAAGAGTGGAAACTATTATCTGCAATTCCACTTTTTATCTTTTTTATCCATGTGATATTTTCTTGAATATCTTTTTTTTGTTCAAATAATGATTCATCATATTCTAAAATCTGTAAATACTTTTTTCGAGCTTTTTGCATAGCTCTTTGTGCATATTCAAATGCATGTTTATCTTTTGATTGAGCAACTCCAATAGTGATATTAATATCTATATTTGTATCATCAACATTAATCCCATCCTTATCAATGATATTAGAAAATTGATTTGCTAATTCTTTAAAATCACTCTGACAACTAATATCATCATCACAAGAACACAATACAACAAATCTATCTGAACCTACTCGATAAATTTTATAAAATTTTTGAAAGGTATTTTTAATTTGTTCTGTAAAACTTAAAAGTATTTTATCCCCAAATTCCTCTCCATAAAGGTCATTGAGAACAGAAAATTTATCAATATCAATAAGAGCCAAGAGTGTTGAGTCTGAATTCTTTACATCTTTTATAAGGGCATTTCTATTTGGAAGATGAGTGAGTTGATCTTTATATAAATCTCTTAATTCATGATACATTAATGATTGATTCATAGTATCAAGTAGTTTTTTAATATTAATAGGTTTTAATACATATTTATCAACACCTAGTTCAATAGCTTCAAGGAGATATTCAGAGTTTGAAAATGCTGTTGCCACAACAATTGGGATATTTGGGTTGATAGCTTTAATCTCTTTTGTCATATCTAAACCATTCATATTTGGCATATTAACATCAGTAATAATTAAATCTATATCATCTTCATATTTTTTAAATAATTCCAATCCTATTGCACCATCTTCTGCAACATATTGTTTTTTTGTAAATGTTTCTAAAATACCTTTAGTTACATCTCTGAGGTATTGCTCATCTTCACAATACAAAACTGTAATATCTTTTAATCTTGAAACATCGTTGTTCATAATCTCTCTTTATTTATAATACTTTTAATATAATACAACAAATTTAATAAATAGTGAATAATAAAATGAAAAATAATAAAAATATTCTAGTAATCAACACAGGTGGTACTTTTAATAAACAATATAATCCTTTGGATGGAAGTTTAATGATTAAGAAGAATAATGATTTAGTAAAAGAACTATTAAATAAAGCTCAAATTAACACAATTGAAATTAAAGGTATACTGTATAAAGATAGTTTAGATATAACTAATGAGGATAGAGAATTGCTTGCAAAACTTATCAATCAAACGAAATATAAAAAAATTATAATTATTCATGGGACAGATACTATGGATAAAACAGCATTATATTTAGATGAAAATATTAAAAATAAACAAATAGTATTAACAGGTGCTATGGTACCATATAGTATCAGTAAAATTGAAGCAATTTCTAATTTTATGATAGGATATGGATATCTGTTATCAAAAGAGAAAAATGGAGTTATGATAGCTATGCACGGAATGGTTAAAAAATACAAAAAAATAAAAAAAAATAGAGAGTTAGGGGTATTTGAATGTCAGTAGTTAAATGTACCCATTGTCATTTAGAATTTGATGAAAAGGTTATGATAAAAGAACTCGAAAATCCTGAGTTGAATTTTTGTTGTAATGGTTGTCAAGGGGTATATCATTTACTTAAAGATGATGGTTTAGATAGTTTTTACGACAAAATGGGAAAAAATAGTATCGCACCACCAGTTGCCTTAGGTGCTGATAGTAGTAACTTTGATATGGAGAGTTTTAAAAGTCGATATATTAAAACTACAAATGAAGGATTTAGTAGAGTCGATTTGATAATTGAAGGGATCCATTGTGCTGCATGTATTTGGTTGAATGTAAAAGTATTAGGGCAAACTGATGGGATAGTAGAAGCTAGTATAAATTTCACTAACAATAAAGCCAAAATAGTTTGGGATGAAGATACTATAAAGTTATCTGAAATTATAGATAAAATAAGAAGTATTGGCTATAACGCCTATCCTTATGATAGAAGCGAAAGTGAAAAACAAGCTACAAAAAATAATAGAGACTATTTTTTACGGATGAGTGTTGCTATTTTTGCTTCTATGAATCTTATGATGATAGGGGTTGCAAAATATACTGGTTTTTTTACAGGTATGGAAGAGGATATGCTCCGGCTTATACATATGGCAGAATTTATTTTTGCAACACCAGTTGTGTTTTATAGTGGATGGATATTTTATCGTGGTGCTTATTATGGTTTAAAAAATAAAATTTTAAACATGGATTTTTTAGTAAGTTCAGGTGCAACGCTAATTTATATCTACTCTTTATATGTCCTTTTTGGTGGAGAGGGACATAGTTATTTTGATAGTGCTGGTATGATTATCACTTTTGTTCTTGTTGGAAAGTATCTTGAGGTGATAGGGAAAAAAGGTGCTGTTGATACAATGGATAAAATCAAATCAACTATTCCTCTAGAAGCTACTATTATTGTTGACGGTGGGAAAAAGGTTGTAGCTATTGATAAAATAGAAGTAGGGGATATAATAGAGGTAAAAAGTGGTGAAAAAGCAAGTGTTGATGGGCAGATTATAAGTGGTGAATCATCTTTTGATGAGAGTAGTATTAGTGGAGAATCACTTCCTGTATCAAAAAAATCTGGTGATAAAGTTTATAGCGGTACGATAAATTTAAATCAAGTGATACGATATAAAGCTATCAAAAATTATGCAAACTCTACACTTAATAGCATAGTAGAACTTTTAGAAGATTCTCTCAACTCAAAACCAAAAATTGAAGATATAACTAATGAGTTATCAAAACATTTTTCAGTAGTTATACTTTCATTAGCAATTGCTACATTTGCAGGTTGGTATTTTTATGAGGGTAGTTTTGAAAATTCACTTATTATTGCAATTTCAGTTATTATTATTGCGTGTCCATGTGCATTGGCTCTTGCAACTCCAATAGCAAGTCTTATTGGGGTAAGTTGGTTAGCAAGGGAAGGATTACTTTTTAAAGAGGCAAAGTTTATAGAAACATTTGCAAAAGCCAATACAATAGTTTTAGATAAAACTGGAACCATAACACATGGAAAACTTTCTGTTGTAAAGGGCAATTGCGAAGTGTTAAATAACGAGCAATTAAATATTTTATATAGTTTAGTTGATAGTTCAACTCACCCTATTAGTAAAGCAATTAAAAAATATTTAGAGGAAAATTTTGAAAATATTGCACATATTGAATTAGAAAATATTGAACAAGTAGATGCAAAAGGGTTAAAAGCATCTTATAATGGAGATAATATTTTTGGTGGAAACAGCGAATTGCTAGAAGAGGTACAAATCAATATAGGAAAAGAGTATCACTCTACAATATATCACTTTGCAATAGGGAGTAAGTTATTAGTAACTTTTGAATTGGAAGATACTATAAAAGAGGATGCAAAGGAGACTATAGAATATCTTCATTCTCAAGATATTGAGGTAATTATGTGTAGTGGAGATAATGAACAAATAGTTTCTAAAGTTGCTTCAGAAGTTGGAATAGTAAACTATCAAGCAAAAATGTCACCAATAGACAAAGCAAATTACATCTCAAAGTTAAAAGATGAGGGGAAGATTGTTATAATGGCGGGGGATGGTGTAAATGATGCATTAGCACTAAGCCGTGCTTCAATTGCTATTTCTATGGGAAATGGAGCTGATATATCTATAGCTGTAAGTGATGTAGTAATTTTAAATGATAGTTTAAAAGGTTTGGAAAAAAGTGTTTATATATCAAAAAGAACTTTTGACTTTATCAAACAAAATTTAGCTATATCTTTAGTGTATAATGTTTTAACAGTGCCTATTGCAATGGCAGGATATGTTATACCACTAGTTGCAGCACTATCTATGAGTTTAAGTTCACTACTTGTAGTTGGAAATAGTGTACGAATAAATAATAAAAAATATAAAGGAGACTAGGTGACAGGAATATTATGGTTAGAACTTATTGTTGGAATTATTGTAAGCTTTACACTTTTGGGTGTATTTATTTGGGGTGTAAAGCAAGGGCAGTTTGATGATGGAAAAAAGATGATGAATGGTCTTTTAAATGATTCCACAGAAGATTTACAAGATGCTATTAATAAAGAGGAGAAAGTAAAAGCACTTAAAGAGAAAAAAGCAAAAGAGCTAGATAAATAGTTATTTACCTAGACCTGTTGTTTTTAGCTCTTCATCTGTATAGTTTTTAACTTTTTCTATCATAACACCTTTCATACTTCCACCATAAGTACCATTTTTATAGCCAAGAAGTGCTTCTACAACTTCCTCTTTAGTCATATCTCTTACAATTTTTGAAGAACCAAGTGAAGCTTTTTCAAAGTCAACACCATGACACCCTTTACAAGATGTTAAATCTATAGAGCTTTTAATAGGTTCGGTATGAATAACATTATTTACACCAATTCCAGTTGTACTTAACTCTTTATTGGTATACATTTTTACATTTTGATACATGATACCTTTCATAGAGTCCCCATAAGTACCATTTTTGTATCCAATTAAAGCTGCACTCACTTCACTTTTAGTCATATCTCGTACAATTTTAGATTTTCCAAGAGCCGCTTTTTCAAAGTCAACACCATGACACCCTTTACAAGATGTTAAATCTATTGAACTTTTAAGACCTTTTTTTTGTATTTTTTCACTAGATCCAATCCCCGTAGTACTTAACTCCTTGTTGGTATACATTTTTACATTGCTATACATGATACCTTTCATAGAGTCTCCATAAGTACCATTTTTGTATCCAATTAAAGCTGCACTCACTTCACTTTTAGTCATATCTTTTACAATTTTTGACTTTCCAAGAGCCGCTTTTTCAAAGTCAACACCATGACAACTTTTACATGACTCTATATTTACCTCTGCTGTTAGAATTGTTATACAAGCTAAAATCCCTAAAGTTATTTTTTTCATATTATCTCCTAAGATAAATAATCTAATTTGCAAAAAAAAAGCCAACCACTTAAAATAAGTGATTGGCTTTTAAAATATGCTATAGTAATATAGTTAAATTATTTACCAATACCTGTAGATCTTAAGTCAGCTTCGCTATATCTAGCAACTTGACCTTTCATAACACCTTTCATAGGTCCACCATAAGTACCATTTTTGTATCCAACTAGTGAATCAGAAACTTCTTGTTTAGTCATATTTGCAACAATTTTAGATTTTCCTAAAGCAGCTTTTTCAAAGTTTGCACCATGACAACCTTTACATGCTCCTAAATTAACTGCAGCAAATGCAGCAACACTACATACTAATGTTCCTAATACGATTTTTTTCATATTATTTTCTCCTAAATTTTGTTTCACAAATAATACAAGTAATTTACTTTAACTTATCTTATAAAAATTAAGATAGAATGTCATTTATGAAAAATAATAGTGTATTAGATATAAAAAGTATCACATTTGGTTATAAAAAAGAAAAACTTATATATGAAAACTTTTCATTACTCTTAAATAAAAGTGAAATAACTTCTATAGTAGGAGCTAGTGGGAGTGGTAAGTCAACTTTATTTGAATTAATAACTAATAACTTAAATCCTTTTAATGGTGAAATTAAAACAAAAAAAATAGCTTCAATTTATCAAGATCCTTATAGTTCATTTCATCCAACATATAGTATAATAGAACAGATAAATGATGTTGTTGAGGTGTATGATAATATTGAGTTAGAATTGATATTAGAAAAATTAAATTTAGATAAAGATTTGATTATAAAAAACCTCATGAATTAAGTGGTGGACAGTTGCAACGATGTAGTATTTTGCGTGCAATATTGATAAAACCAGATCTAATACTTGCAGATGAACCTACAAGTGCTTTAGATAATATAACAGCATTAGAAACGATGAAGATGCTAATCTCCTTTTTAGATAGGTTTGGTATTCTTTTAATTACTCATGATAAAGCTTTGGCTTCGTGGTGTAGTGATGCAATAGTAGAAATAGATAAAAAATAGGATATAAATGAAAAAGTCATTAGTTTTACTCAATATGGGGGCAGCTAGAAGTAAAGATGAATTAGAGGTATTTTTAACAAATATGTTTAATGATGAGAATATATTAACATTCAAAAACACAACTTTTCGTTCTATTCTAGCTTCATTGATTGTTACATTTAGATTAAATAAAGCTTGGGGAAACTATGAACAAATTGGTGGTAAATCTCCATTACATGAATTAACAAATAAGCTTATAGATAAATTGGAAAAAGAATTACCTAACTATTTTATAACAGATGCTATGAGATATACTTCACCTTTTTCTCAAACTGCAATTGCAAGAATAAAAGAAAGAGGTATTAAAGATGTAACACTTTTCCCTTTGTATCCACAGTATTCTACTACAACAGTCAAGTCAAGTGTAGATGATTTTATGTTAAAAGCAAAAGATGTAGGTTTTAATATTAAACTTATAGAGCCTTTTTATCATAATGAATTATATAATAAAGCTATTTGTGATGAGATAATTCGTGTACAAGGGAAATACAATGATTTTCATCTTATATTTTCAGCTCATGGACTTCCCCAAAAAATTGTAAATAATGGTGACCCATATCAAAAACAAGTAGAAGAACATGTAGAGCTTTTGAAAGAAAAACTTACCCACTATGCAACAAATATAAAGTCAATTAATTTAGCATATCAATCAAAAGTTGGACCAATGAAATGGTTAACACCTAGCTTAGAAGATATGTTGAAACACTTTAAAGGTGAAAAAGTAATCATCTATCCTATCTCTTTTATAATTGATAATAGTGAAACTGTATTTGAACTTGATATAGAATATAGAGAAATAGCAAAAGAGTTAGGGATAAAAGAGTATAGAGTTTGTAAATGTATAAATGAAAGTGATACTTTTGTTGAAGCAGTCAAAGAGTTAATTTAACTCTTTGGGTATTTTTTATAGTATGACAGGTGTATAAATATTGTTTTGAGAAACTCTATTTTTATTTTCTAAATGAATTATCTCATCTGTTATGAGGGTTTTTTCAGTTGCAGATTTAATTATAACCCCACTATTTAAGTCAATAAGTTTTAGATAAAGTATAAGTTGTCTTTGGGTAAAAGCATAAGTTCCCACAAGAACATAAGTATTTCTATTTATTTTTTGATTGTTTAACTCATCTAAATCTCGTGATAAAAATTTTGTACCATTTGGACCAATTTTTAAATATTTTGAATATTCAATAGCATAAATAGGCATATTACACATTTGTGTTACTTGTGTTTTTAATTCATCAGAAAGCATAAATCCTAATTCTGAATTATTTTGTAAATCTTTAAGGTTTACAAAATCAACCACATAAAGTGGTGTTTTTGTTTTGTTAACACTAGAGATAGTAGGGCAAAGTTGTTCTAGTAAGTCTGCTGTTAAAGAATCAAAACTTGTAGTTGTGGTAAGATGAAGATACTTAAATTTAAAAGAATCTTCATTCTCTTTTATTATTGAACAGCCATTTAAGAAAAAAGTTACTATTAATATAATGCTGATTTGTCGCATATTCCATCTTTACATTTTTGTGCAGGGCAGTTGTCACCTGAACATTTATCTTTAACTATATTGATTCCAAAATCTGCAGGTCTAATATCTGCTTCTCTTACATTACATAGATTATAAAGTTTACAATCTTTTGGTGTATAAATCACTCTTGCTGTTGAGATAATTGCACCACTTTCAGAATCTAAAATTCTTGCATTTAATAAAACACTATCATTTTCAAATTTCACATAAGTTCCTACAACTATATATTCTGTAGCACTAATGTGATCTTTTAATCTTTCAACATCTCTTGTTATATGAAATTCACCATTTGCATTTACAGAAACGGCATCTTGTCCTCTAAAATCTGTTACTTTAAAGTGTCTAATATGAAGCTCATTAAACATACTTTCACTTAAAACTCGTCCAAAAGTACTCGTTCTTTCAAGTTCATTTAGATTAACAAATGATGTTAAAATGATACTTGTTGGTTCTTTTTCTGAAAATATATTTGATGTGAATAGCTGATCACCTATTGATACAATAGCACCATTTAAATCTTGATAGATATTGTTAGTTTTTGCATAAGGTTCGTTGTAGTCAGCACCTCTTACCTCTTGAATAACTTTCTCTTTGTATGTTTTTGGTTCACTATTAAAAGGTGTGTTTTGAACACACCCACTTAAAAATAATGCTACGAATGTAATTGATAGAATATATTTCATAAAAGCCTCTCAGTATAAAATTACTGAGATTATATTGTCTTTTTATTTAAGAAAAGTTAAAGCAAGTTATTTTTTTGTTGGTAGATAGCTTGCATTAATCATTATATCTTTCCCACCTATAGGTTTTACTCTTGAAATTGTTGGGATAATTGATGCGGTTTGATTTTGTCCTAATTGCACTTCGTCATTATTAATTAATGCAGTGATTTGTACCATCCCTTTTTTATATTTTACAGTATCTCGTGTAAGTTTAATCAAGTCACTAACTGGAATATATCCAACTTCATTAACAATATTTGATCGAGGAGAAAATATCATAGTGTATTTATTTTCATTCATATCTCTAATTGTAAACTTGAACTTTCTTGATTGTTTCTCTTTATGACTGAAAGGGAATACAATATTAATATATTGACAATCTCCGGCATTATCATAAGTAAAAGAAAATCTTTCATATTGTAAAAGTGTTAATATCTCTTTTACTTTATCTTTTCCTAATAACTCGTCAGGTTTTGCTTGGCTACTATAATTTATCGCTTCACCAAGTACTAATTGATCGTGGGCACCTTTAAACGCTGTCATTGGGATAGATGCTGTTTCTTGATTTTCTGTTTGAAATGAAACCAATCCACTTAAACTATAACTATCAACACCAAACTTACTTAGTTTTGGATTTGATTTATCTTTATCAATTAATCTATCCCATCTATCAACTAGAAAGTTTTTTGGTACTTTTTTTCTACTACCTTCGTAGTATTGTGCGATTGGATAAACTTCTATATAACCTCTAGAAAAATCCAAATTGTCTTTCTCTTGCTCTTTAATTTCAAAAGATTTTCCATTTATTTCCACATAGCCTCTTGCAACATCAACATTTCTATATCCTGCATTTTTACTATGTTCTGTTAAGTCTTTTCCTTTAGTAAGGGTCTCTAATGCCGCTGGGTGATTTGAATCATCATCACTTTTAAGAATAATTTTATTATCAATTTCACACACTCTACCTGACCATACATCACCAGGAGATAAAAATATTGGTAGATCAACTTCATGTGAAGCAATTTTTTCTCTAAAAACTACTTTAGCTAAAATTGAACTTGTTTCATTTGTATTAAAAACTTTTACTTCACTACATATATCGCCTTTTGCAATATATAAAGGTGACACTAAAAAGTCACCAGTTCTATCATTTGATATTGTCACCTTATCTGCAACTAGACTCGTTGTAGATAATATTGCAATCGAAGTTATTTTGAGTATGTTTTTTAACATTTTATATCCTTTATTTTATAAGGTTTACAAGAGGAAATTGTGTTTTTGTTTTCACTTCTAACACCTCTTCTTGTTCCACTGGTTGATTTTTTACAAAATGTTGTTTTAGGGAGATTTTATTTTGATCAACAACACTTACATTTTCTCTTGAACTATTTTTCTTATATTTATCAGATACAATATTAATGATTCTTGGTTTTTTACAGTTTTGTACTATTCTACAATCA
>Ga0193964_1001184_pt1 | contig 11709 bp, 6 predicted proteins | sample FB_7_MG_FD_140323 | JGI IMG/M metagenome (GOLD analysis project Ga0193964, IMG submission 140323) | Microbial mat bacterial communities from the Broadkill River, Lewes, Delaware, United States - FB_7_MG | ecosystem: Environmental > Aquatic > Freshwater > River > Microbial mats | place: USA...
AAATCTGCTATTATTACAAGGTATCAAAAAAAGTTTGAAGATAGATGTGATTTTCATTTGGATGCTACCCATAGTTTTAGTCCAAAAGAGACTGCTTTTGAAAGATTAGATAAAGTTTTTGATGATTATAAAATAAGTGAAAAATCTTTAGTGATTGGTATAAATATTGGTATATTGATTAACTATGCTAAGTATAAAATAGAAAATCATAATGATATAAAACAAATAATTAATAAATATCTAAAGAGTTATAAAAAAGAGATAGAAGATATTATTTTTATAAATTTTGAGGAGTATCCTAAATTTGAAAGTGCTAATGACATTATTATTTCAAAATTTTTAAAAGGTATTTTAAAAAAAATAACACTAGTTTCAGATAAAAATCCATTTTATATAACTTATCAAAAAGATAAAGAGAATAGAACTATTTTATCTAAAAATTATGAACTTTTATCTATGGAGAGTATTCAAGATAGAATTATTGAGTTAATTGTTTTAACGCATCTAAAGTATAATCAGTTTTTAACAGCTAGGTCTATTTTGGATTTTATATATACACTTTTGTCTTCAGAAAAGTTATTAATTAATATACTTTTTGAAGATACGAATAGTGAAATTATTAAACATATAAAAAATGAAGACCCTTGTCTTCAACGAGATGAAGTTATTGATAGATTTATCATAAAACAGACAAATAAAGAAAAAGATTTAGAACTTAATATTTTTTTAGAGAAAATTGAGCTTCAAGATTTAACACCTTGTGGTATATTGAGACTATTTTATCTGCTTAATAGTCAAAATTATGCAAATAATTATCATAAGAAGTTTTTTAAAAGTAAACTTTTGATTGATAAATATATTAAAATTTTAATATCTCATAATAGTTTTGATGATAATAAAGAGGTACAAGATTTTTATAAAGAGTTTAAAAAAGCTATATTCTTATATATCAATAGAGATAAACCTGAATTAACAAATAGATTAATTATTTTGAAATCAAATGATTTTTATATTACTGTCGATGCAAATATAGTTAGAGATAAAAGAAAAATTCAAGAAGAAAAGAGTATTAAATTAAAAAGTTTTGATTGTTATATTTTGGTAAATGAAAAAAGTATTAAACCAATAGAGATAACATTTAATATTTATAAAATGATACAAGATATTAATAGAGGATATGTACCAAATAAGTATGATAGAAATAATATCATTATCTTTAAAGAGTTTATTGATAGAATTATTGAGGAAATAAAAGTTTCAAATAAATTGCATATTATAGATAAAAATAATAACCATTATATATATAATGAGATTGATGATAGTGAGATTGAGGTTGAAAAGATATGATAGAAAAACTAAATAATATAGAGATAGAAGATATAAATAAAATAAATACCTTGGGAAATTTTTATCCTTTAAGTAGTAAAGATACTATTAGCCAACCAATTTTTAATTCAAAAGCTATTTTAGGGTTAATTATATCTTTTATTTCAAATAAAAAAATTAAGCATAATTTTAACTTTGATAAATTTAAAGAGAGTTGCAAGGAGTATCTAAAAAGTAAAATATCAGATGAAAAGTATATAGATATAGTTTGTAAAGTCTATTTTGATTCTGAACTATATTTGAAACTCTCTGCATTAATGTATCAATTATATGATACACAAGATAAATCTAAGAGTGCTTTTAATATAGTCTTTAAACCTTTTTTAGTAGATGTAAGTTTTGATATAGAGACAAATCATAATTTAAATTTTATTGAGAAACATATTGTTAAAAATTTTTATAATCATTGTGAAGAGAATAAAATAGCCAATAGGGATATATCTGCCTCTTATTTGGAGTTTTTAAGTGATACTTTTAAAAAAGATTTTCTATTTTTGGTAGAAACAAAAGATTACTTTTTAGATAATATAGATAGATTAATTAAATTTTATATATTTATATATACCTCTCAATTGGCACTCAATTTAAAACCATATTTTTTAGAAAAGCCAAAATCAAGAGAGTTATATTTTATTCTAAATACAGAAAAGACAAGCCAAGAGAGAAAAAAATTAGTTGATAGTAGCTATAAAACACTTTTTGAAAAAGTGGGTTATATATTTCCTTATTTGTCTATGCTTGAACATTTATCAAGTATTACAGATAAAAAAGATTTACGATTTTATGAAATACTAGACTTTATAGATGAGAGTGAAGAGAGTATTAGCGTTATTGATGAATTTAACAATAAATTTAGAGAAAGAAGTAAACTTAATGTAAAAAAACTAGATAGTAAAAGTTTGGAAGAGAGTATGGAAAATCTTTTAAATAGTAGTTATGATGAGTTCTTTGACCCTTTAAATAGTAAAATAGATGTTTTTAATAAATATAAAAAAGCTTATGATAAACAGATAGCAAAAGATTTTATACAGAGTCGTGGAAGATTTGGTAAAGTTTGTGTTTTAGACCAAGAGATGATTATTTTTCTTACCAATCTTGCTATTGGAAAAGAGAGAGAATTTTTACACTTTGAAGAGTTGATTAAAGAGTTAGAAGCTAGAGGAGTCTATTTTGATTATAAATCTAAAGATGAATTATTAGCTCTTTTTGAAAGAGTAGAAAATATAGAAAGAAAAAGTGATAGTGGGGATTCGATTTATGTCTATAAAACAGTTTAATCAATTTTTAGTTGATGAGTTAATAGAGTGGTTTCGTGACAATATAGAAGATAGGCATCGTTATAGATTTTATTCAGATAATATTGAATATATTCATGATTTATTAAAAGAGTTAAATAAAGCATATAGTGGTAATATAACTTATAAAAATAATAATTTACCTTTTGTAAAAATAGATAATATTAATCTAATTTTTCTCAATGAGAGTGAAGATGGATTAACAGAACACTATATCTCAATGATAAGAGATGCTATCGCCAAACCAGAGAAAGAGTTTGTAGGCTCAGCTCTATTTGTGTTACATAAAAGTAAATTGGATACATTGATTAATTCAGCATCAAATTTAGTAGATATTGAAAGCTCTCCCCTAAATATTACTAAGTTTAAGCATCTATTATTGGATTTATCTAAAAAAAGTGATAATAAGATACTTTTTGATATTTTAATAGCTCAACAGGGTAAAATCATAGAAGAGGAGCAACAATCTGTTTTTGGTTATAAAGCTATATATAAATCTATAGTATCTAATCAAATTAGATTTAATGAACTAAGACTCTTTAATGATAAGGAGTTATTAGATAGAAGCAATCCAAAAGATATTGAAAAGAGAATTAAACAAAATCAAACAGTGTACGATAAGGTAGATTATAATGTAACAAATTTTTCAGATGATTTAGATAGAAAGTTTAAAGAGTTTTCTCCTAAGTTTATAAAAGAAAATTTAAAAGAAGATAGTTGGGGAAAAATACCTTTTTCAAAAATCATAAGAGAGATTGAAAAAAACGAAGAGACAACCCAAACTATATCTTTTGTAGAGGTAGAGACAGAAGATGAATGTTTTATTCGAGATAAAAGTTTAACTTCTAGTGGGAGACGAACCAAAAATATTATTATCTCTTCATCAAGAAAAAACTTCTTATTACAACTTAAATTTAAGGGTAGTGGTATTTTAAAAGAGCAATTTCATATAAAAGATAATAAAGATATAGAGAAACTACCATTTGAATACTATAAAAATATTTTTTCGCTATCTCTACTTATCTATAATCCACTCTATTTTACAATTAAATTATCAAGAACAAAAGCATCAGAGCAATATACTTTTAATATTTTGATAGTTCAAAAAGAGTGGTTTTATCTAAAAGATATTGAGAACTGTTTTTTAATATCTCCCAAAAAAGAGGAGGTTTCACTACAAACAGATAAATATGTTTTTAATTTTTCACAAATGGATAATAGTAGCTCTTTTATAATAAAAGATGAAAATCCTATAGATATTTTATTGAATCCAAAAATTGATATTGAAGATTTTTATAAAAATAGAGATGAGGTATATTTTTCTATCTGTAATGAAGACAAAAAACTCTCTTTTTTTATAGAAGAGAAACCAGCAGAAAATAGTATCTCTTTACCTTTGATTTATAATAATAAGTTAGAAAATATTTTATTTAATAAAAAGGATAGTCAGTATCTTGCTACCAAAAGCTCTATAGTTGTTAATAATAGAGAATCTAATCTTGTAGGGGTAAGAAAAAAACTGATAGATTATGAGCAAAACTTTATAGAAAAGTCTATTTTTAGAATAAAAGAAGAGATTAGTTCTGTAGAAAAATTAAAGTCTATAGATAATCAATTGGGAGTAAGTTTTGAAAATCTTTTAAACTATTTTGTTCAAAATAGAACAACACCATCTTTGGCAAGTTGGAATAGTGATTTATATACCAAGGCTCAAAAATTTGTAAATTCTTATTTAGATTATATGGAGAGTATTAGAGGTGATTTAATATTAAATGATGATGTTAAAGCCATTTTTGAAATAGGTTTTGTTTATGAAAATGAGAAAAAATATCTATCTCCTTTTTCTCCATTAACCGTTAGTTACATCCTCTATTTAGTTGATAATATAAGAGATGATGAAAGTTATCAAGAAATAGCCTCTCCAACATTAAAACGCTTAAATCCTAAAGGTCTTTTTCCTTATCTATTTGTCTCTGAAGATAAATATAACCACACTAAAGTTATAGAAGATAATCCATTTTGGTTGATTTTTGAATCAATAAAAGAGAGTGATTTAGATTATGTATCAAAATTGGTTAATGAAAAAATCAATGAGTTTACAAAATCTTTTAAAAGCTTATTTCAATATAGACCAGAAGCACCATTGATTTTAAATAGTATTAATAATGGTAAAAATAGAGAACTATTTAATGGTATTGTAAAATACTATAATAGCTCTTATGATACACCTTTAAATATAGTTGTTAATCTATATGATGATAACTTTTGTAAAACTTCTTTTGATGATTTTGCTGATATAGATAGTTATGAGAAGATTGCTGAAAAATATGTGATTAAAAAAGATAGAGAGATAGTCATAGATGTAATTAGAAAACATCTCTCATATAGTAAATACCTAAATAGCCAAGAGCAAAACTATTGTCATTTAGCATTTTATAAAAATAACCAAGCCATAGATTTGAGAGAGAGTAAAGTTTTTAAATCTAAATCAGGATTGGTTGCTAATGGACTTATTTCAGGTGAAAGTTCAGAAAAAATAGATGATTTTTACTATAGTGGCTTTGGACTTCGAGAGATAGAGGTAGAAGGTTTTAATCACTTAAGAGTTGCCAAAATATATAATACTATGCAAAAATCAGTCTATAGAGATGCACAACCTTACGATAAAGAGAGAGGTATCTCTTTGGTTATCAATAAAGATTTTAATGATTTAGAAACATCATATAAAAACTCTATATGGACAACTATTATAGACCCAAAAGTTACACTTGAATTTTTTATGGATAAAAAAGATTTGGTACTTATCCATTACTCTGACCAATATAGTAATAGTGCCGATTACGATGCTATTACAGTCACAACCAAGATAGACTTATATCAAGATATGGTGGGTGGTGCTAAGGTAATTAGTGAATTTAATGCATTTAATGGCAAATGGCTCTTAGAGATGTTTAATATCAATAATAAAATCAAAATAGAGAGAAAATCTATTATCTCAGCCTATAAATATATCACTGCTTTTTTATCTACAAAAGATATTGTTTGGACTCCACTTTCTATAGCAGAGATGATAAGGGTATCTGGAGGTACAGGTCTTTCAATGCAAGAGGGGGATTTCTCTAGGTACAATAAAGGCATAAACAAAGGGGCTATCTCTGATGATATTTTATTGGTGGGTGTTCAAGGTGATAATATTATTTTATATCCAGTAGAAGTAAAAGCAGGAAATGCCAATTTGAAAAAAGCTAAAGAGCAGGTAAAAAATCTAAAAGATTATTTTTATAATGCTCTTTTCTCTGACAACTCTTTACAAAGTAAACTATTAAAAGGCTTATTTATAAGACAGCTTTTTATGCATATTGAAAAGTATGAGTTGTATGAAGTTTTTGATAAAGATTATTTTAGCAAAGTTTATAATAAAAGAGAAGAGCTTTTAAAAGGAGAGTATCAATTAATTGAGTTAGAAGATTACTCTATGGGGGCAGTAGTCGCATTTTTAGATACTCAACCTAGCTCACAGTTTACTATTGATGATGATAAAATCTTAGAGTGTAAACTATCTTGGGATTATGTGGATAAGATGATAGTTACCTCTTATAATGAGTTGAAAAATAATATTTTCAATGAAAAATATGACACAGATACAAGTTATCTATTGGATAATATGATTAATAAAGAAGAAGAGATTATAGACAAAGAAATTATAGAAGAACGCTATGATGAAATTGAAAATAATGATAACTCTATTTTAACTGTAAAGTTTGGAACGTATATAAAAAATAGCAGTGATATCTTATGGTATCCAACTGATACAACTAAAACTTTAAATACCAATACAGGCATTATAGGGACAATGGGAACTGGAAAAACACAGTTTACACAATCTCTTATAACACAACTATTAGATAATTCAACTGTTGGTATTTTGATATTTGATTATAAAGGTGACTATATCAAAGATGATTTTGCCAAAAGAACTAATGCCAAAATTTTAGACCCCCATCATTTGCCTTTTAATCCTTTAGCTCTTTTTGGAGATAAACCTCTTTTACCTGTACATACAGCCAACCTTTTTAAAACAACACTATCCAAAGCATTTACTTTAGGAGTAAAACAGCAATCTAAACTCAATCAATTGATTTCAGAAGCCTACTTAAAAAAAGGTATTCACAAGTCAGACAAAAAGAGTTGGGAGAATTCAGCACCAACTATTAATGACATTTGGGAAATATATAATGAAGAGGAGATAGCACAAGATTCACTCTATGCTTCGTTAGAAAAGTTAATAGAGTTTGAGATATTTGAACCAAATAGTGCAAATGTTACCTCACTCTATGATTTTATAGAGGGTGTTACCGTCATTAACCTCTCAGGATATGATAGTGATATACAAAATTTGATAGTAGCTATTACACTTGATATATTTTATACCCAAATGCACACTAAAGGCTCTTCAAAAGTAGATGGTGATTATCGAGAGATAACCAAAATGATACTAGTTGATGAAGCTGATAATTTTATGTCACAAGATTTTGAGAGTTTAAAAAAGATTTTAAAAGAGGGAAGAGAGTTTGGAGTGGGTACAATTCTATCCACACAAGAATTAACACATTTTAAAACGACAGAAGATAATTATGCAAACTATATATTTTCTTGGGTTGTACATAAGGTCTCTACGATTAAATCACAAGATATTCAATCTGTATTTAACATTAGCAATAAAAATGAAGCAGATAATCTAATGAGTCAAATACGAGAGTTACCAAAGCACTATAGTTTATATGTAGATGGAAATAAGAAAGATGTAGTTAAGATGAAAGATTTAGCTTTTTGGGAGCTGGTGAAAAATAAGGAGTTAATAGATGAAGAATAAACAGATAAATTTTATAGAATTATCTAAACTAAAATTAGATTTTAAAAATCCTAGATTACCAATTCAAGTATTTAATGAAGAAGAGATTATTGAATGGATGCTAGAAGATGCTTCTATTATAGAATTAATGTTAGCTATTGGACAAAATGATTTTTTTATTGGAGAAGCTCTTTTAGTTGTTGAAGATAATAATAATTTTGTTGTAATAGAAGGAAACAGAAGATTAACAGCTTTAAAGATTTTAAATAATCCTGATTTAGCTAAAATCCATACAAAAAAAGTACAAAGAGTTTTAGAAGAGACAAAATATAGACCAACCGAAATTCCTTGCATTATTTTTGATAGTAGAAATGACATCTTACAATATCTAGGCTATCGTCATATTACAGGTATTAAATCATGGGGGATGTTAGCCAAAGCTAAGTATTTAAATAGTTTAACTCCTATATTAGAGACAAAAGGGTTATATAATCAATCTAGGGAATTAGCCAAAAAAATTGGTAGTCGTTCTGATTATGTCAAAAGAGTTTTAATAAGCTATAAAATATATGAAATAATAAAAGATAATAACTTTTATAAAATACCAAAATTAGATGAGACTACTTTCCATTTTAATTATATTGCAGACTCTTTACGGCATGAGAATATTAAAAGTTTTATTAATATAGATTTAGAGGATAATAATACACTTTCTAATATAAATAAAGATAATTTAGCTACTTTGATAGATTGGTTTTTTAGAAAAAATGACCAAAATAGAAGCCGTGTATTGGGAGATAGTGATAATTTAAATAAAATAAATAAAATTTTATCAAATGAAGAGGTAACAAGTAAGTTTTCTAATGGACTATCATTAGATGATGCCTTTAATTTGATAGAAGTTGATTCTGGAACTTTTACAGCAGAATTATATGCATCTTTACAAGAGTTAAAAACAGCCCATAGCTATATACATCAAATTAAAAATCATAATGATAGAGATATGGAAATATTAGGAGAAATTGTAAGCCTTTGTAAAGTGATTAGAAATAGTATTAATGCTAAAGATGATAGCTTTGATTACTAATATAAATCAGACACCTGAACTCCCATACTATAAAGCACATTACTTTTGTGACTATATTGAATTAGTAGCATTAGTAAATAATGATGATTTTTTTACGAAATCAGATATTTATGATATATTTGATGATGATGATAGAATCAAAATAGAAAAAAATTTAAATGATACAGAGTTAGGAAATAAAGATTCTCAAATCATTGAGGGATGGAAAGACATAATTTCTAATTGGTTTGAAATATTAAATATTAGAGAATCATTATTTAAAGAATTTTATCCATTTTGTATTGGTAATAAAAATTCGATTACTTTAAAATCTAACTTAACAGATAATCATAAATTATATATATTTTTACTTCTAAATTCAACTCAAAAATATCTAAGTAAAAATAAAAATTTATTAACTTCTGATTTTGAAGAGTTTTCATTAATAGCCTTAAAAAATTATCTACCGATAAATGCAAATAGTTATAGATTTGGTAAGTCTATGTTAGATTATGATAGATACAAAGGTAAATTAGTCCATAAAATAGACTTATTGGCTAATGATTTAAAATATAAAACGCAATACGATAAAGAAGATTTTGATGATAAAGATAATGGAGATGGTGGTTTAGATTTGGTTTCTTGGTTTCCATTTCATAATGATGAAAATCAAAATAATATGCAAGTAATTTTATCTCAATGTGCTACAGGAAAAGAGTGGTATAAAAAACAGTATGAAACAGATAAAGTTACAAGTAATTTTATTAATTTTAAAACAAAAGTAAATAGTGCTATTTTTATTCCTTATGATGGAAGAAGAGAAAATAGAACTTTTACTGAACAAAAAGAAATATTAAATGATATTTGGGTATTTGACAGAATACGAATTTTAAATTTATTAGAGAAGAGTAAGGAAGAAGCATTAGCTTTAAAATCTTTTAAAGATATAGTTGATAAGATTATAGAATATGAAAAGGATATAATTTGATGAATATCGGATTTAAGTAAAAAGATGATAATAAAAGCAGAACTCTCTAATAATATTAGAGATATTAATAAATTATTAAACGATAAGGACGAAGATGCAAACAGAAACAATAAAATTAGAAAATTTATATTTTGACCCAGATAACTTAAGATATGATGATGACTTTACTTTTAATGAAGTTCCTAAAGATAGGATAATGAATAAATCAAATCAACTACAAGTTTATAAAAAATTACAAAATGATATATCTGAATTAAAAGATAGTATTCTTGAGAATGACTTTTTGTATATCGAAATGATAGTAGCAGATAAAATTGATGAAGAAAATTATTATATTGTTGAAGGTAATAGAAGATTAGCTTCTTTAAAATATATTGGTGAAAATTATGATATTGATGACTTAAAGCCAAACCTACAGAAAATTATGAATAATGGTCTAGAAATTAAAGTTAATAATGGAAATTATGATGAAGATGTTTTAATGGGGATGAGACATATCACAGGAGTAAAACATTGGAATGGATTTTCTAAAGCAAAACTAGTTGTAAAATTAAAAGACCAGAAAAATTATAATTTTGAAACTATTTCTAAAAAAATAGGTAAAAGAGTAGCTGATGTAAAAAAGCAGTATTTTTCTTTTAAACTTTTACAAAAAATGGAAAGTGATGGCTATACAAAATTTGAGGTAAAAAATCTTTATACTATTTTTTATGAAACATTAGCAAAATCTTCTTTTAAAGAATGGCTAGAGTGGGATGAAAAAAAACTAGAGTTTTTAAATAAGAACAATTTAGATAGATTTTATAGTTGGATAACAGAAAAAGAGGATGAAAATGGAAATAAAATAGGTGAAGCTATTTCAAGTCCACAAACATTAAGAGAAGTATCTAAAATATTAAATGATGAATATGCTTTAGAGATACTTGATGTCACTAGAAATCCATTTGATGCTATTACTAGTTCTAAAATACTTAAAGATAAAGAGTTAAAAAAGACTTTAAAAAAAGTCTTAGATAGTTTAGAGAGTATCTCTACAACAGATTTAGAAGAGTTGGATAAAGAGTCAAAAGAGTATTTGGAAAAAATTGAGAAGAAAATTGAGTCAAATTTAAAGTATGTTAAATTTTTAGAAGAGCAATAGTGATTTAATGACAAAATTAGAATATATAGAGGAATTTAAAAAAGTATTAGTAAAGCTAATGTCGGATGGTAAAAAATATTTTTTTACAGATTTTCAATTACCAAAAAATAATGATAACTTTTCTAAATATTCTCAAGAGTATTTAGTTCAAAAATTAAAATATAAAAATGATTATTGGTTTGAAATTAATGCAGATAATTTTTCTATAGAATTAACTTTACCACTAGAGATAGAAAGTTTTTTTGAAGATAATAAAATACCAGAATATATAATGAATTTAGATGCAAATAATTTTGAAATAGTTAGTGGTATTTTATTTAAAAAAATATTTAATAATTTATCATTTGAAGAGAATCGGCAAGGTTGTGATGATGGAATTGATTTTTATGGTTACTATAGTTCGGATGGAGAAGTAAGTGAACTTACAAATTTTTTTCAAAAAAGTACTTGGTATATAGGACAGGTAAAAAAATATTCTTACAAAAATACTATAGGAACTAAATATATTAGAGAACTACTTGGTACAGTAGAATTAGCAAAACATAATATTTGGTCTTTAAAAGATAGCTATTCAAATATAAATATTCAACAAAATGAAGCTATTATTCCCATATTTTTAACTTCTAGTAGATACTCTAGTGTAGTCATTGATATTTCAAATAGATTGGGTATAAAACTATTAGATGATATAGATTTAATATTTTGGCTAACTATTTTATATGAAGGTAATCTTGATACGATTAAATCTGATTTAAAAAAATGGAGTTTTAATTGAATAAACTACAACAAACAAAACAACTACTAAAACAACACTACCTATCAAACGATAGACCTCTAGTCGTCACATTTAGTGGAGGTAAAGATTCTACTGTGGTTTTACAGTTGGTTATAGAGATGCTTTTAGAGCTAAAGAGAGAGGGGCAAGAGTTAAAACAGACTTTCGTTGTCTCTTCTGATACGACTGTTGAGATGCCTATTATT
>Ga0193964_1001185_pt1 | contig 11699 bp, 8 predicted proteins | sample FB_7_MG_FD_140323 | JGI IMG/M metagenome (GOLD analysis project Ga0193964, IMG submission 140323) | Microbial mat bacterial communities from the Broadkill River, Lewes, Delaware, United States - FB_7_MG | ecosystem: Environmental > Aquatic > Freshwater > River > Microbial mats | place: USA...
GCTTGCCAAACGAAAATTCACACATACTCGCCACCGACGTCGCTTGAGCCGAACATTCTGCCCACTCGTTGCCGAGTGGACCGGCGTTGCATGTGTCTATAAATTGGGCAACAACTTTTCTAGCACACTGTTCTCCTGTGTCGGGACCACTATGTGCAGAGTTCATCGTTGAGCACACCAAAAAAGTAATTCGCGCCCAACATTGTCAATGAAAAACGACTTTCCAGCGCGATATGCCACTACTCGCGTTCCACAAGTGCGCTTCGACTTGTCGATTGTTGTTTTTTTTGCTGCCACCAATACAATATCCAAACAACAGTTTTTGTATAGGTTCAGTGTAAAATGGACACACCGATGCAGCGAGTCGCAGTCGCACCACAAGACGAAGAGGAATCAGAGAGTTTCGAGTTTCTCGAGCCGGAAAGCGACCAACAGTACGTGCGCGAGCAACGCGGATCAAGCGACGGCAACGCGCAACCGTTGACGCCACAAAAGGTCCAGCGTTCCGCTGCAACGCAGCCTACCGTCGCACTGCTTCCCGATGATGCACAACTTGCGGTGCGCCAGCGTGCGCCGGTAATTATTGTCGAGCGGCAAGTTCAAACAAACACAATTGCCAATGACAACGGCGGCGCGCTCGAACGCGATGCCGGCAGCCATACACCGGCGAGGTCGCAAACGGTGACAACACGCACCATTGCAACTGCCGCGCAAGATCAAGCAAATGATCTCGATGGCAACGTTGCACAATACAGCGGTGGACAAAACTCAGCCTCGCCCAACTCGGCTTGGTCAGATGCCGTCGCGCATGTTGTCTCGCTGACGTTGCGGTTTCTGCTAATGTCTGTGGTTGCTTTCGTCGTACTTGTTGCTCTCAATCCACCATTTCTGCGATCCAAGAGCGACAGCGCGGCACTGACGCACGAGTCGGCCGATCTGACACGCGCCGCGTGGTGGTCAGCTGCCGCTGGCGGCCTTTTCATTACACTACCCTACTTGTGGAGTGTTGTGAATAGCCGCTTCTTCCCAAATGACATGCTCATGGCCACTGGCATCACAAAACCGCGCAGGCGCAGTGCCTCGCGCCGCAGCGCGAAACGATAATATCAATGGTCTTGATCGATTGAAATGCGTTTTGTTTTTTATTAAATGATCATCCATAAACTGTGCAATGAGATCTACACAAATCACTTTGTCTTCTTGACCTTTTTGACGGGCGGCAGCAACGCTGTTTCAATGTGCGGAGCAACTCCACCACGTCCGACGGTGCCTCGCATAGACTTTTTCAAATCACTGTCGGCGGCGAGACAAAGCGTGACATCGTGCGGCGACACACGCTTGCGCTTGGCCGCCACTGTGACCTGCTGAGAGCAGTCTGCCATGTCTTGGACGACTCGCTGCACCAGCGCAGCCAAGTAGACGGGCGCTTGGCGCGAAATGCGCGGAAAGAGCACGCGCGAACGCAAATAACTCGTCACACGCGGCACAGAAAACTCGAGTTTGGCGCGCTGACTCGCCGTCTCGCGCTGCTTGCCATTTTTGCCGTACGAAGCCTCGAACGTAGCCACTGCTTGCTTTGCGTCGACACTGTGGGCATCATAAGCGGCCTTGGAGAGCACCAGCTTGGCGGCGACGTCGACGTCGCGCAAGGTCAGCGTCTGCCGACCATGCATTGCCTGAGCGGCCGCAGTTGTCAAGTCCCCAAGCAGCGAATCAGTCATCGACTCAAACACACGAACGGCGTCTCCGGAAACAGACACGTCAATCGCCTTGAACGACTTGGCCAGCGAACCCTTGAATGCATGCGGGCCGGGAGCCTTTGTCGCCTTGCGCGCAGAGCGGCGCGGCTTTTCGGCGGCAGCTTTGGCGACCTTGGCGCTCGATCGAGCGGCCTTCTTTGGCTTGGCACCCGAGGGCGGCTGTGGCTCCGACACCGTAAGACCCAGCTTCTTGCTCAACTTGGCGAGAACACTGTCGCGGCTAGCGACATACATCGTGGTCGGGTTTTTGCCGACAGACGTGGCAAACGCCGTGTCAAAGAGCGCGTGGTAGATTGTGGCGGCGGCGTCGAGAACACCGTGCTTGTCGGCAAAGTTGCCGGCCTGGTTGACAACAAAGTAGTCGACATTGGGGAACTCTTCGAACGCGCGAGCAAGCAGAGCATAGCCAAACTGTTTCCCGCGCACCGACTCGTGCACACAGAGCACAGCCAATTCGGCACCTGTGGCTTTCTTGCCAAATCGTGCAACGTTGTCGACAATGTCTGCGTTGTCGACCTTTTTGCCAGTTGCCGGGTCTTGTTCCTTATAGTTGTCCGTGGTGAACGGCGAAACAACGAAAAGACCGAGTGCGTCCTGGTTGCCTTTTGCGGCAACCAGCTTGCCGGCGACAGCACCGGTCTCTTTGAACGCGGCCTTGGCGTACGCTGCGGTGACGTTGTCGCTGCAGATTTCGGTGACTTTGCGGCCGAGACCAGACCGGGCGGCGACGAGGTCGGCCGGCTTTGCAAGCGCAACAATCTTGTGGTTCTTTGTTGCAAAAAAGCTGTCCATTGTTGATTCTCAATTGGTTGGTTGGTGCTTTTTTTGTTTTGCGTTTTTTAAAAGATGGCACACAGACAGGCAGCCAGCTGTTGTTTAATTGTTTCCTTTGTTTTTTTTTTAAATCTCTCTCTCTCACATGCGACGGCGCATTTTGAGAGTGACGAGGTTGATAAAGCGCGCTACTTGCATGACACCGATTGGACCGGCACCTGGGCAGCAGCCTCGCTTTGGCGTCTCCTGCTCACTGTCGTCATCCTCTGAAGGATCGTCGTTGCAGTCGTGCTCACTGTCGCCATCGCCGATTGTGATCTCTTCGTAGGGGTACATCTTACCAATGACGCACTTGTCGCGATGGCTCAGAGCACTGTTCGACGTCGTTTTGACACCTTCCTCGTTCCACTCTGGCGGGAAAGAATACAGCATGATGCTGTCGGGGTCAAAATCACTCGCATGCACAGTATCCGACTCGCCGTCGTAGCGATTCAGAACGTTGCCCTCAATCTGCTCCACAGTCCACTTGTTGGGCGGACCACTGAGGCTTTCAATGACCACATCGCGCTTCCACGTAAAGATGCCATTGGGATTTTGGTGTTCATGGCCGAGGCCGAGCATGTGACCAAACTCGTGAAGAATGGTGCCTTGGTCGTCGGCCTCTGGCTTTTCGGGCAGCCATCCAAAGTTCATTGTGGCACGCTCGGGCTTGATGAGGCGCGCCTGCGCACCAAAGTAAGACCACGAGCCGCCCTTGACAAACGAAATGCGAACGTCCGATTCTGCGCCATCTGCGACATACTTGAACACGAGATTGGCGTGCAAGAGCCACTGAGAAGCGACGCGTTGCACGTGTGCTCGCTGCTCGGCAGTGCCGCCGATAAATGCAATGCGAACAACCTCGCCTGTCGTCCAACTCGTGTTGGTGAGAAAGACAGCGCGCTGTGCGCTGTGGCCTCCCGAACCACTCGCAATGTCGCTGCGAAACGCATCGGCGGGCGGCAGCGAGCGTGGCATGGCCGAGCAAAAGTGGCAGTCAGACCGAGCGTTGGTTGTCATATTGAAGAAAGTCGATATAAAATCTGCCTTTTTTCTATAATATATCTTGCATTACATTGAAAATAATTTTTCGTTTACATAAAAAGACTCTCAATCGCATGCAGTGTCGCAGATTGTTCCTGCGCACCAAACTGCGACACACCAAACATGTGCTTTGTGAGCGCAGTGTATTGCCGAAACTCTTCGTGCACATTTTTCAGCGACAAAGCTGCTTTGACAGCCTTCTTCTCTTTCTCGGAAGGCGTGCGCGGACGCTTGTACTGCGTTGTCTTCAAACACATTGTGTTTTCGTGAATGAGCGGTGCGCTGCGGCGATTCGGTGCAAAATAGTGCGCCGGAACTGCTCCGCGCGCCGCAACGACAGCAAGGCGACGCGAGGTGTCTTCGTCGTACGTTGGTGTGTGAGTTCCCACAATAAATCGCAAGCGCGTTGCCGACGGGTCGTTGCGTCGCGATACTACTCGGTAAAGCGAACGGTCGATATCGGCGAGCCACGACGACGAAATCGCTGTGGTCGGCAGCGCATCGGATTGTTTCAGTTGTAGACCGACTGCTTCGAAATGCACCGTCCCGCTGGTCCACAGCACCATCGACTTTGGCGGCGGAGCAAAGGAATACTTATCCAAAACGCGCATCAGTTTCATCGCGCGCGGATCGGTTCCGATGCTCTTGAATCCGTGAGACGTAAACATGTCTGGCTTTTCGAGATATTCGCAGATCAAACGACGCACAACCGGATCGCGCGTGCCGAGCACAAAGAACAACTTGATGTCGCCGGTGTCATTGTTGATAATCGCTTGAACTCGCTTGGTGCGATCGCCATGCTGTGCGCCATACTCGTCAGTGTGTGCCGCAGTGAGCACTGTTTTGGTCTGCCCCGTCACGGGCTTTCCCTCGACAACCTTGCACGAGTCAACACTTATGCAAGTTCTCTCTGGTGTGCCAGAAAGTGCCAGCAACCACATTGTGCGTTGCGGTGCACCGGCACACATCAGTCGCATACACACGTTGTGAAAAATCGGCAAGTAGGAAAAGCGGACACGCTCGGTGTTTGTCTCTTGTGTGACAGCATCGCGCACTTGCAACAGAGTTTCGTCCCAAGTCGCTTTTTCCGGTTCGGTGTACTGCAGAAATTGGTATCCAAAGCTTCCATTTCCACAACCGCTGCTCGCGCGACGATAAACATTGGCCGCCGCAAGATCACCATCACAAACTGCTTTGCGTGTGGCAGTCAGCCGACGTTGGCACTCTTCACGCTCGCGTTCATCGGTGATATCGGTACGCTCTTTTTCGTCGTAGGCATCGGCGTACATATCGACCATTGCCTCGCCGACCCAACGACGCGCTCTCTGAATGGTTTCGTCATCGACGGCGTTTTTCACGATAACAACGCCGAGGCCGTCAAAGAGGTGCTTTCGCAAGCGCGCCACTGTGTCGGCCGAAAACGCTTCGGTGGAGCAGTCGATCACAAAGTCGAGCGTCTTTTCTCCGTTTGACTTTGGATTTTCACCGACTTGCCCGCTCATGACGCGCATCAGGCGACCATCGATCGCGTCCAAATAGCGCCGATCACGAGCCACATCGGGAGACTCGGAAGCTGCTTCAGCGTTACGCTCCAGGTCGACATTGCGCACATTGACTCTTTTCGCCGCGTGGCTTTCAGGTTTGCTGGCGTCACTTTGCGCACGATCTTTACGTTTTCCGGCGTTTGATTTCGGCTTTGCAACTGTTGGAGAAGACATTGTTGTTTTCAATATGAGAGTATGATGCTCGACCCAACGATTTCGTTCAGATGCACATCTGATCGCCGATCACTTTCGCCCGCCCCGCTCCCCCCATTCGCTCAAATCGACCTTGGTTGCTCTTTTTTTGCGGCGCCGGTTGCACAACCAAACGAAAAACAACGGCACCCAAGAACAGTGTTGGTCAAAAATAATTTTCTGTCGCAACTGTTTCCCGAATCAAACCAAACGCACGCGTACTTTTGCGTGGGCACACCTCGCGCAACTTTGCATTTTTCGTATAGTGCGTACGTGGAAAAATGTCATCCGCATGCAAACCACTGCAAGTGGCATTTTACGGAACACAGAACTATAAATTTGGTCACGTAACGGAGCACTCGGTCACACCAACAATAGACGGGGACGACGCTCGATGTTCCGGTCCGGCGCTCTGGCCGTCTGGATCCAACAAAGACTGTCCAAAGGGATGGAAGTTTGTTGAGCAAACCGGCGACGGCTGCAGTGGTCGCCGAGTTCGCTCTCTCTGCGAGTATGATGACTACCCAACCGACGCCAAGACTCTGGCGCGCTGTTGCGTCGGTAAGCACTCGGTTGGCAAGATGAGCGACGAGGGGAAGTTTTCGAGCAGCGCCAAACCATGTCCGGCAGACTACTGCGTCGACAAACAAGGTGGCTCGGCGTGCACAAAAGCACTGCAGAGTCACTGTAGGACTCAATTCGGCATCGGCAAAGAAGACAATGAGATGTGCTGGCGGTGGGCCACTGCTGTCGCGAAAACCGACACGTCGTCGGGTGACGAGGTGCCAAAGAGAAATTGGATGGAGGGCATCGATGCATTTTGCCGAGACGACGGCGCAAAAAACGGATCTGCGCTCGTTCACAACACACAGTGTGCCGCCCTTGTCGCCGACCCGTTGTTTGCGGGAACGCTCGACAATAGCGCTTCAGCCTACTGCTCGAGTGCGCTGGGAAAACAGCGCACTAAAGAGTCGGGAGAGAAGATTTGTAGCTGTTTTTCTGGCGCAGCCGTGCTGTCGCCAGAGGTCGCCGATCTGGTCGCGCGTGATCTCGCAGTGCTGCCTTGCTGGTCAACAACGTGCTTTGAGAAGGGGTACAAAACACAAGATATGCTGCGTCGCATGACGACATGCGGAGATTTTTGCAATACGGTTATCGAAATTGAGAACACCGACGTCACCGGTGATGTCGATATTGATCTTGCCTGCAAAGATCTCACAGGCAAAGCAGTCAACGAGTTGCGCGAAAATCTGCGGTCAAAAGCACACAACGTTGACATGTCTTCACCCGGGGCGGATGGGACAAAGCCGAGCAACAAAACCACGACAGTGGTTTTGATTATCTTGGCATCGGTTGCGCTGTTGTTTGTTTTGCTCGCGATTGTTTACGCCGTGGGCAATTCTCTCAACAAAGATGATGATTTTATCGAACCGTTCATGTCGTCGGCAAACACAATGTTTGCAGCGCCGCCAAATTTCTTTGTGCAACCGGCACCATCAATGTCGCCATCAATGTCGCCATCAGTGTCGCCATCAGTGTCGCCGACACCGCCTCTCACACCGATAGTGAGCCGAGTTGCGCAAGTTCAGCCGGCCACTGTCTTGCCGCAACAGTTGGGCGGCACTGCTCAATACCCGGCGCCGTTTCTGACGCAGCCGCAAGAGATTGTTGTGAGGGGTATGCCTCCGTATTAAAACCATTTATGCATAAAACACAATTGATTCTATGCACGTGTGTGTTGACCAAACACTTTTTTTTCACATTGCAAACGCGCGCCAAAAATGTCTGGTGACAAGGGCGAAGATTTTTTTCTGCGCCGAATCACCGACCGTTTGCACTGTTCGTGGCGATCGAGAGCGACAGATAAACGGCAAAATGGCATCAAACCGCCTAAAACAGAAATAGACGTCGTGCTTGAGCAAGACCCAAGCGCCGCTGCTCGATTGGCGACAGACGAGAGCGAGTGCGTCGCGGTCGGCTCGACAACAGATGCAGTGCAACCGCACAGTGTCGTGCCAGCACCGAAAAAGAAAAAGCAAAAGCGGAAACGCAGGCCAAAAACACTTAAAGAAGCGTTTGCGCTCGGCCAACAAATGCTCGGTAGTGACGAATGGTCATCGCCGAAACCGAGCGGCGCACCGTTGCTTGGGCAATCGTGCGCAGTAGATCAACGTTTGACTTCCGACGCAACAAACCAAAGTCCATATCTAGAGTCGCTTCCGGTCGGCTCTGGCGCCGCGACGTCGATCAACCGAAAACGCAGTCGGCCGCCGAAAAGCGGTGGGATGCTCAAGCGTCAATTGTTTGGTGCCGCAAAAAAACCGACGACGACCACTGAAAATTGCACTGGCGTACGAAAAAGGGCTCGAGACGCTCGAGCGGCGCCGATCTCAAGTGGGCTGCTGCCCGGTGCGATCGGCCAACCGCAATTGAGCGCACCCACCCGGGCCGAACAGCCTTCTGCACATTATCTGCGATTTGCGAAAAATCGCGACTATACACAGACAAACGCGCGGCGCTTGGCAAAGTGAACAATCGCAGGCAGGCACCGCTGCAAAACGAACCATTTATTTCGCTTTTTGTAGAGTCGGGTTTACTGATTGACTGTGGTCGTTGCGCTGGCCAACTTGGCCGCGGGTGCTCTCATTTTGTCCAAGTGAGCCAATGTTGCGCTGCGACCGTTGGTAACGAGCAGGGCCTTGTCGCTGTCGCTCATATCGAAATCGAGCGCGCCAAAATTGCCAACGTCAATGAGCACGCTGCGCTGCCAGTCGATGTCGCGTTCGTGAACGCGACGGCTCATCTGCAGCAGCATTGAGGCGAGGCTCGACAGTGCGTCGTAGACATTGCCAATGGTTTTTCGCGAGCGCTCGGCGGGAGCAAGGCGCTCTGAGCGATCGTGCAGTTTGAACCCGATGGTTGCCGCATTTGGTACGCGCTGAGCGCACAGCCGGTCAATCGGTACGACGACACCGTCCGTGTCAGTGTCTGCTGTGTCGAAAACGTGGATAGGGTAGTTGTCGGCAATGCCGCCGTCCCAAACGTGTTCCCCGACAGTGTCCTCGATCATTGGAAATAGGCACGGATAGCCAGACGAAATGCGCACCACACGTGCCAAACTCATATCGCCGTGTGTTTCTGGCGTATAGTAGATGGGACCTTGTGTCTCGAGACATGTACCGGTGGCCACCACTCGCGTTCCAAATCGCTCTTGCACCTCTGACAGTGTGATGTTGCGCCTGCCGTCGCACAGTTCGCCGAGAATGTCTGCAAACCACTCTTCAAGTCGCTCTCCGCGCGCTATTCCGCCGTGGCGCCACAATCGAAAGCTGTTGCTAAACGGCACATAGGAATAGTCGACGAGTTTTGCAAAGTCGAGACTCTCGAGTGCCTCTTGCAGCCGGCGCGGCGACGCTCGGCACGCCAAAAGACCGGCGGCTATGGCACCCGCCGATGTTCCTGCAAATGATGTGCATCGATGCAAGATGGAACGCTCTTCCAGTGCCTGGACAACGCCAACATAGGCGAATCCCAACACACCGCCGCCCTCAAAAACGAGATTGGTGATGTGTGGTTGCTGCTCTGCTGGATTGTCGCTGAGCGGCAAGTTGTCTTTGGTTTGGACACTTTCAGAGGCAACACGTGTGTCGCCAACAACGAGAATGGCGTCTTTGTCGGTCATATTGTTAGAATCGTTTTTGGTGCCCACGCAATAAAACGGACAAAAGAAATGAATGTTGGGTTGGTCGCTTGGCTTTCAAAGTTGCACACCAAATTTTTTAAAAGTATATTAAAATTCCCGTTGGTGCACTTGAAAGGTCATTTTGTGTTTATTGTTTGTGGGAAGCCAAAAGGCCATCTTTACTTTGACTTGTTTTTACAATTTCAGCGTTGCTTGTGCGCAAGCGGCGTCGACGGCACCAGCAGAGCGCAGGCGGCTCGAAAGTTCTGCGGCAATGACACAGTTGCCGTGCACCGATGCTGCCTAAATTGGCGGCATTCCGCAGCCGGCAGCCTTGTTAACGTCGGCATTGAACGACAAAAGCAGGTCAACAACTTTTTGTCGCTTGTCATGAACCGCCCAGTAGAGTGCGGTTTGGCCTCCGTCGTCGAGCCGATCGATTTGAGCGCCTGCCTCTAGCAACGCACGAATCACTTCGAAAGATGCGTGTCGCACCGCAATGTGCAGTGGAGAATCTCCATACGCATCTGCCTTGTTGACATTGGCCTTGGCCAACAATAGAACGGCAACGGCGCTCACTCGATCGTAGGCAACAGCAAACCAAAGTAGACTGCGGCAATTGCTATCTACTGTGTTTACGTCGATATGGTACATGACTATCGCTGTCGCCAAAAAGTTTGCCTTGTCGCGCACAGCGGCTGTGAACAACTGATGTTTCAAACGCATCTCTTTCTTCGAGTGTTTGAAGAGTACGGGAAGATATTTGCAGTCCATTGTTGGTTGTAGGTGTGTTTTGTGAAAGCACAGCGTCGGGTTGTTCGGTGTGACAGCGACCGATCATTCGCTCTGATGACCGATCATTCGGCCCGATGACCGATCGCTCGCGCCGATCGATCACCGATCGTGACCGATAAACAATCACTTGAATATCAACAATGTCTTCTCGGTCACTCTCGCGTGGTCAACGTACTTCCACATCTGCCACATCTGCCTCGTCGGGCTCTCGCGATACTCGGCAAACATCGCAACGCGTGCAGACGCGCAAGCGGAAAACGCGATCGGAAACGCGCGGCTCCACCGATGACGCTGACAATGTCCAATTCAGAGATGATGACGAAAAAGACGACAACGACGACGACGAATACGATGACGACGACATCTCGATCAGCGCCAAGCGCACCATGCACGTTGCAGAAAATGCGCAACCACAGGCGCCCACCAACACGGTATTTGCGACCGACTGGGCACCGCACAACGCACTCGATCCGGCGAGCGAGGCAGCGAAAGACGCCATGAAACAATTTCTGTTTCCCGCGTTTTGTCCTCTTTCACAAGAACGCGGCATTCCGCTGCACGATGTGTGCATTGTCGACGGCACAGCGTACACAAAAAGTCTTCTGAAGATGCACGCCGCGACATTCACAAACAAGAGCGACATGCCGACCAATCCGATGACGCGAAGCCCAATCGCCGACTCTGTTCTCTGCGATGTTCTCGGCTTTGCGCTGAATGATTTTCGCGCCTACCGCATTAAGAACGCGCAGAAAAACGAGATAGAAGTCCAGCAAACATTGCAGCAGGACCTCAGCGCTGCGCAATTCATCACCGAGCACAATCGCGAACTGGACACGTTTCTCGAGATGACGCTTCGTGCGCTGGTCGAAGATCAGTTTAATGACGCATACATGTCCGTGTTCAATTCAATAATAGAACGACAGTCGATTGAGCGTCTCATCAACGCGTACGAGACGGCTGCGAGAGACTTGGAGCACAATACCGACGACGATCGGCAACGTGCCGTCGCCGCTGCTCCTCTCGCGCTCCTCGATCGGCTATTCAACATTCTCGATCTTTCAGCAGATCTCTCGGTGCACGTTCTCGATCTCTTGGGCGACAACCTATTCAATTATGACACACTGCTGACAAAGGCTGTCGATTGCCACACGTGGCGCATTGCATTTGTTTTGCTCACGTGTGACGCCGATGTCGAGGACAACGAAGTGGTACATTGTGCGCTGCGGCACGCATTGCAGTGCGGTCCGACACAACTCGTCAACAAACTGCTTGTGCAGTGTCACGATCGTGTGCGCGCGTTTGCCGCGACCTGCTCTTCCGAGGAGACTGTGTGTGGCATTTGCCAACCCTACGAGTGTCACTCTACGTACAATCTGACAGTTGCCGTTCAAAACGTCTTTACGTTCTACTCTGCCCTGGGATGTCTCACAGAAGACACGATGTCTTCAATTTTTGTGCAATATTTGGGAGAGCCCAACGCAATACCGCATCATCTGTACGAAGCGGCGGCGACAATCTTTACACAGCACGCAGATCATATATTTGCTTCCAAAGATTCGACGATGCTTGACAAAGTCTTTGCCGACGTGATCAACAATCTCGATAAACCTGGCGCTCTTGTGTTTTGTCGTGCCATATTCAGTGCCGCTGTGCGACTCGGCCGTATTCATGAAATTGACGCTCCGGGCACTTGGCCGTTGTTGTGCACCATTATCGCGCACGAAACCGCGCCACACACAACGGCGTCAAAGAGCACTTTCAACTCGGCAGAACGACAAAGCGATCGATTTTCATGTGAAATCGTAACGTTTATTGTCGATGGTACACGCGAGTTTCAACCCAACACGGTGCGCAAGTGCCGCTTTTGGA
>Ga0193964_1001186_pt1 | contig 11695 bp, 7 predicted proteins | sample FB_7_MG_FD_140323 | JGI IMG/M metagenome (GOLD analysis project Ga0193964, IMG submission 140323) | Microbial mat bacterial communities from the Broadkill River, Lewes, Delaware, United States - FB_7_MG | ecosystem: Environmental > Aquatic > Freshwater > River > Microbial mats | place: USA...
CAAGCAAAAATTAATACCTCTAGCAAATCAATTGATTTAAAATTAAAAAATGGTGAAAATTATTATATAACTATTAATAATGAGCTGTTTACAACTTCAAAAGAGGAAATTACATTAAATCTAACATCAGGAAAAAATACGATTCATATTTCAACTGAAAAAGAATGTCAAGGTGTTTTTGAAAAAACAATTTTATTGGAAGATGCTTTTATAATCTATCCAAATCCATTTGAAGATTTCCTTTTTATAAATATAGGAAATGATGTTTCAACAATGGCTTCAATAAATGTAGTTGATCTTAATGGTAAATTAATTCAATCTAGATATTTACCAGTGAATAACGGAACCGTTGTTATTGATGGTAGGCATATACCGAAAGGCGTATATATTGTGAATATAGCTACAGCTACGAATAAATCAAGTTTTAAAATAATAAAGAAATGAGACAGTTTTTGATGCAATTTTTAAAGCCTAATTTAAGAAAAACCAGTTTAGTCCTATTGGTTATTTTAGGACTCTTAATAATAGCTTGCGGAGGTGGTAGTGATGATCTAGAACCAGATCCGGTTGTTGAAAATCCAACCGCTGCAACTTTGGTTTATCCTGAATCTAATAGTGAATGTACCGAAGGAAGTAATATAACGGCTTCCGAAAGTACAATTGAATTTAGGTGGAGTGGAGCAATGCATGCAGATAGCTATAGCTTGGAATTAAAAGACCTAAGTACAGGGGCAATTTCTAAGCAATCAACTCGCAATACAAAACTATCATTAAGAATTAATAGAGCAACACCCTATTCGTGGAACGTAGTTTCGAAATCAAATTCGACTACAATTACAGCAAAAAGTACAACTAGTAAGTTTTTTAATGCCGGGGATGGAACTGAGTCTTACGCACCTTTTCCAGCAGAATTGGTAAAACCAGCAATAGGTTCAGAAGTTGAAGGAAATAAAATAAATTTAGAATGGACGGGATCCGATATTGATAATGATATTGAAAGTTACGATTTATATTTTGGAGAAAATAAAGAACCTGAAATATTTAAAACTGGCATTGAAGATAGTATTTTGAATGATGTAGCTATAACTTCTGGTAAAACTTATTATTGGAAAGTTGCTACAATTGACTCCTCTGGAAATGTCTCAACATCAGATATTTTTAGTTTTAGTGTTAACTAGTTTTTTAATCATATAAGTATAAAAACAATAGTTTTAAAGAAGTTTAGATGAGTTAATTTAATTAATCAATAAAGGATTTGCTCTTATCCTATTGAATTGTAAAAAAATAAAAATGAATAGAATTATTACAATATTTTTCTTGTTACTATTTTCTGTGTCCAATTCACAAACTCAAAATAAGTGGTCACAGTTATTTTTGAACTGGAATACCACTCAAGATAATGGAGGAACAGGAGTTGTCCGTACTTTACGCATTAATCCAGGTAACACAAATTCAATTTTAATTGGTGCAGCAACTGCAGGAATTTGGCATACTACTAATAGTGGAGAAAGTTATTCCTGTGTGTCGAGTAATATTCCTGAAGTTGAATGGGTTAATGAAATAGTTTTTAGTAGAAAGAACCCTCAAATTGTTTATGCAGGTACCGATATTGGTGTAGTTAAATCAATAAATGGGGGTGAGAGCTGGTCTTACACAAATTTAAGAAAACACAAACCAGATAAATTTGGGGATTTACTTTGGGTAGATTTATCAGATATAAGTAGTGAAATTGTTTATGCCACCACGCAAGAATCTGGTATCTATAAATTATATAAATCAGTAAATGGAGGTATGGTATGGAATCAAATGTATCAAACTTCAAAAAGGATTTGGGATATGAGAATAAAACTTGATAACCCTAATGTTGTTTACATTTTAGAAGAATCAAGTACAACTAAATGGATAAATTTTAAAAAATCTACCAATGGAGGTAAATCATTTACTACTATTAATAATGGTTTTCCAGCCAATTACAAAACTCCAGCCCATCGAGCTAGGTTGTCAACTACACCTGCTAATAATGATGTAGTTTATATAGCTATAGGCTTTAATGGAGGAGGAAAGAACGATAAAATATCTTTTTTTAAGTCAATTGACGGAGGAAATTCATTTGGTAAAAAATGTTGTGGAGATTCTTCTGAATCACTTGTTAATTCAGAAGGAACATCAGATTTTCTAACAGAGACAGCACATTTAGCTCAGTTAACCTGGAATTTTGCATTTACAGTTTCTGAAACAGATGAGGATTTTTTGGCCTGTGCTGCTAATAAATTAAAAGTGAGCACAGATGGAGGTGTAACCTGGAGTTATGACAGGTCTGGAGATATTATTACTGGTAAACAGTATGATAATTACCAATCTAATAGTGCGCATAGAGGCGTTCATGGTGACCATCATGGTCTTTCAGTAATTGGAAATCATATTTGGAATAGCAATGATGGTGGTGTTTATTATTCTTCTGATGGTGGATTAACTGTAGTAAATGATAAGAGTGATGGATTAGGAGTACAAGAACTTTGGGGTTTTAGTCAGTCCTTTAAAAATGATGTAATGGCTGTTGGATTAAATCATAATCAGATATGTTATAGAGATGATAGCACATATGGAGGTTGGATTGGTGTAAATGGAGCAGATGCTATGGCTGCTAATGTAAACCCAATTGACGATCAATTTATGTATAATCATCCTTGGGGTCATGAGAGAGTAAAAAGATCATTAACAGGAAAAGAGGGGCATAAAATGCAAAAACTGGGGATCGAACTTGGTTATATTACACTAGATAATCTTGAATTTCATCCTCATCAATATTACACAATTTATGGTGCGGATTATGGTGATAGAAACAAAACGTATCAATTGACAAAATCGACTGATAACGCATTGAACTGGGATGTAATAAATAGCTTTAAAACCGAACAAAAAAATGCAGTAGCTGTAAAAACCAGTTTTGCCAACGCAAACTATGTATATGCTGTGGTAGAACCATATAGAGTTATAAAATCAATGGACGAAGGTGCTACATGGGCAGAAGTAGGACCTCCAGCATCTTTAATTGGCAAACTTAATCTTTGGAGGCTTGCAGTTAGTGATAAAAATCCAAATCATATATGGGTAACAGTTAAAGGTAACCAAACAGTACATAAAGTTTTACATTCTAAAGATGGAGGAAAAACCTGGAGTGATTATTCCGAAGGGCTACCTGTTTATAATATATTTTCAATGATATATCAGAGAGGAAGTAATGATATTCTGTACGTTGGAACTGGTTTTGGAGTGTATTATAGAATGAAAGGAATGAAAAAGTGGAAGTTGTTTGGAGAAGGTATGCCAGCTTGTAAAACAGCTTTTATGTTTATTAACTATGCAAAAGGAAAATTACGAGTAGGTACTTCTAGAGGTATATGGGAAAATAGTTTAGTAGAATTAACACCTCCAAAAGCAAATATTACTGCTAATAGTTCTGTTTTTAATGAAAACAATCCAACCATTCAGTTTGCTGATTATTCTGTTGTTGACAAAGAGGCAAAATATGAATGGAGTTTTCCCGGAGGAACACCTTCAACTTCAAATATTGAAAGACCTGTTGTGACTTATAATAGAAAAAACGGAAAAAGTTTTGATGTGAAATTAACTGTAACAGATTCAAGAGGTACAGATACTCAAGAGTTAAAAGGGTTTATAAAATATGTACTAGAGAAGTAGAATTTCATTCCAGGATGTTTTGGAGATAATTAATATAATTAAAATAAAAGGTAAATATAAAATGAAAAATAATATACATAATTTGTTATTTCTAATAGTTTTAGGAACAGTCATAGCTTGTGGAGAGAAAAAAAAAGAAGTTATTGTTGAAGAGGAACAAACAGAGTTTATAAAACCTTCTCGTACTGAGGTAATTTTACCAATTAGAAAATCTGAGTTTAGAAATAGAGAATGTGCTCAACGCAATCAAGGAGGAAATCCAAGAATTGAATCAGGATATCTTGCTTTTGATGGTTCTATGGATGGTAACAGACAAGTAGATCCACAAATTGCAGTTGGTGGAGGTTTTGTGCTTCATGGGAGCAATAGTGGATTAGTTATTTATGACAAAAAAGGAAATTTTATTGATGGAGTATCTCAAAACTGTTTTAATAAAGGAATTGATCCAAAACTGTTTTTTGATCCTCATAATAAGGTATTTGGATTTGATTTATGGAATCCATGGGATAAAGAAAAAAAGAAACCAGTGAATATTTCTATTTCTGAAACCAGTGACCCAACGGGAGCTTGGAATATTTATCCGGTACCTGCACCAAAAGGTGTAGATGGAGGTGGAATAGGTTTTAGTAAAAAATGGATAGGTTATTCGTTTCCAGGAGGTGAAGAAAAAACCTTTGTAATGAAAATGGAGGAGGCAAAGCATGGAAAGCCAGCAACAATTTATCATTTCCCTGGGAGTTTAGGACATCCAGTTGCAATGCAAGATGCTATTGATGATTTATATTTTTTCGAATTAACAGATAGTGAATTTATAATAAGAAGAGTAATAACAAGTAAAGATGGTTCACCTATATGTGAAACCGTTAGTAAAACTTCACATAGTTTAAAACATATTGGCTGGCCTCCACAATCGCCTCAAAAGGGTACAAAACAATTAACTTCTTCTGGAGATAGAAATCCAAAAAATCTGGTTTTTCAAAATGGCTATATTTGGTTTTCTCAGGCCATAAATTATGAAGGGCGTTCTGCAGTGCAATGGCATCAGGTTAAGACCGATGGAACTATTGTTCAAACAGGATTAATTAGTAATAAAAACAGTAATTATATTCAAACTACGCTAGCTGTAAACAAAAATAATGATGTGCTTGTTGGTTTTCAGGAAACAAATGAAAATATGTTTATTAGTCCTAGAATGGCTTTTAGAAAAGCGAATGATCCAAAAGGTACTTTGAGAAAGATTGTAAGCTTAGGAGAGGGAAAAGGATTTACCGATGGTGTTTCATGGGGTGATTATAGTGGTAGTATAATTGATGGTGATAACTTGACTGATTTATGGACCATTCAAAGTATTACAGGTAGTGACGGAAAAGGAGATACAGTTATTGTGAAAGTTCCTTTTAATTAAGTAGAAAAATTTATAGTAAAAAAAGTTCATTTTAAATATTAATAAAACTAAAAATCAAAGTATTAGTTGATTAAGAAAAAACAATTAACCTATAAAATTTAATAAATCATGAACAAGTTATTGAAGCTATCAAGATTAATTTATTTATCCTTAATAGTTAGCTTTATTAGTATTGTTAGCTGTAATAACGATGAAGTTTTCAATGAGTCAGGAACGGGAACTGAAGTAGAGGACATAAATTTGGTTTTTGAAACTTTTGTTTTTGAAAAGAAAAACAACCCTCACTTAAGAGAAGATATTGTTTTTGATATTAAAAACAATACCGTAAGCGGGGAGTTAAAAAACTATTTTTTCAATTCTATTCCAACCTTTTCTACAAATGCCCAAACTGTTGAAATAAAAAATAAAGAGCAAACAAGTGCGAGTTCTGTTGTTGATTTTAGAAAAGAAATCACTTATACTTTAAAATCTGACTTGGGTAAAACTAAAGAGTATACAGTTGATATTTCTTGGGATGATTCGCTTGCTCATATTTATTTTGACACTGATGGAGCTGCGTCAATAGTTTCTAAAGACGAATATTTATATGGTAATTTGAGAGTTGATGGACAATCTAAATATGATGATCTAACAATTCTAAATTCAGTTTCCAGAATAAAAGGTAGAGGGAACTCTACTTGGAATTGGCCAAAAAAGCCATATAAAATAAAATTGGATAGTAAGGAGTCTATTTTAGGATTATTACCTGAAAAAGATTGGGTCCTGTTAGCCGATTATCAGGATGGTGTACATTTATTAAATGCTGTAGCATTTACAATAGGTAGAATGTTAGAAATGCCATTTACCAATACTATTATACCTGTAGAGTTAACCATAAATGGCGAATATCTTGGAGTTTATGGTTTAACAGAACAAGTAGAAGTAAAAACAAACAGGGTAAACGTTGGTAAAGATGGTTTGTTGTTAGAGCTGGAACAATATTTTGATGAAGATTGGAAGTTCAAATCGGCCGCTTTCAATTTACCTGTAATGGTAAAAGATCCAGGATTAGATTCTCAGGCCGAATTGGATGTAATCAAAAGTGATTTTGAAATTTTCGAAGCATTGGTAGCTAGTGAAGACTTTCCTAATAATAATTATCTTGATTATATAGATGATGTTTCCATTGCTAAATATTTAATTGTATATATGCTAACTTCTAATGAAGAAATTAATCATCCTAAAAGTACTTATATGCATAAAACGGCATCAGGAAAATATGCAATGGGTCCAATATGGGATTTTGATTGGGCTTTTGGGTATGAGGGTACAAATCATCATTTTAGCAATCCGAACAAAGATTTATTCTGGACAGGTACCAAAAGTGGTACTACATTTTTTAAAAGACTAATGTTAACCGATCCTAAAATTAAATCATTGGTTAAAGAGTATTGGTTAGATTTTACAACCAATCACCTAGGAGAATTGATGGATTATATAGACGAGCATGCTTTTGTTATTAAAGGAGCGAAAGCTAGAAATCTTAAAATGTGGAATAATGGTTTAGTAACCGATGAGTTGGTAATGAAACGATGGATTCAGGATAGAGTTTCATATATGAATTCTTTTATTGCTAATTTTTAAAAACGACTAAATTATTAACTCTTTAAGCGAGTTAAATAATTGGAATTCGTTAAATTAAAAAAAATGTCACCTAAATAGCACAATTTGTACACCTAACAGAAGAAAAAAAACATCAAATTTGTTACAGATTATCAATGGTTTATATTAAAATGAAATATTTTCAGAATATGTTTTTAAATCTTTTCTTGGCTACATTATTATTTATTAATACGTCTTGTAGAAATGAAAATAGAGGGGCTAGTTCAACACCGATAAAAGGAGTACCTGAATTAAGTGTTTCCATATTAACATCAGCAAATAGTTGGGTTTATGAAAGCCCTTCACAAACAAGTAAAATAATAACGAAAGAAGGAATAAAGAACTGGTCAAATTCTAATTCTAAAATTAGAACTTACTTTAGGGTTGAAAAAATAGGAGATATACATATTGGGTTACATGCAAAACTTACTAGTGGTAATTCTGTTATTAAGTTAACTTTTAATGGAATTTCGAAAGATATAGATATTTCAAAAACAAGTAGTTTAAAGAAAATATTTGCAGGAACCTTTAAGATTGATCAGGCAGGTTATTATTATGTAGAAATTCAAGGTATTAGTAAAACTGGAAATGAATTTGCTGAAATATCAGAAATTTTAATAGGTGGAGAAGCTACTAAAGGAGACTTATATTATGTTAAAGATGATGTTTATTGGGGGAGAAGAGGTCCATCTGTTCATTTAAGTTATCAAACCCCTAAAGAAGTAGCTGAGGTTGTTTGGTTTTATAATGAAATAACAGTTCCTGAAGGAAATGATGTTATTGGCTCTTATTTCATGGCCAATGGATTTGGTGAAGGTTATTTTGGAATACAGGTAAATTCTGAAACTGAAAGAAGATTTTTATTTTCAGTTTGGAGTCCGTATTCAACTGATGATCCTAGTAGTATTCCAGAAGATCAAAGAATTACTTTGTTAAAAAAAGGAGCTGACGTTACTACTGGGAAATTTGGTAATGAAGGTTCTGGGGGGCAAAGCTATCGTAAGTATATGTGGAAAGTAGGGAATACTTATAAGTTTTTATTAAAAGGAACACCTTCAGTTAATAATTCAACAGATTATACCGCTTATATTTTTGCCCCTGAAATAGGGAAATGGGAATTAATAGCAAGTTTTAGGCGTCCAAAAACAACAACATATTTAACACGACATCATTCGTTTCTAGAAAATTTTATTACAGAAATGGGGGATAAAAGCAGGAAAGTATATTTTACAAATCAATGGGTTTATGATACTTCAGGCAAATGGTATGAATTGAAAGCAGCTAAGTTTACCGCCGATGCCACGGCAAGAAAAGATGCTAGACTAGATTATGCGGGAGGAGTAAAAAATGGTGAATTTTATTTAAAGAATTGTGGCTTTTTTAGCCATAATTCCATTATTGATACTATGATTAAGAAAGATGTAAATGGTACACCACCAGCAATTGATTTTAATCTTTTAAAATAATTTTTAAAAGTATTCAAGTCAAAATTTCTTTTGTTCAATTTATGAAATTGAATATTTTTATTTGAGTTAGTTTTTAAAAGCCTTTGAATATAAATTCAAAGGCTTTTTAATTTTAGGTAGAAGCCTAGTTTATCAATTATTGATTTAAATATATCGCTTAATTTTTTACCTAAAAACACAAAGAAAAATGACATATTATGTGTTATATTTACGCTTATATTCATGAGAAAAGTCTTAGTAAGATATTATCAAAATTAAAGATGAGGTTTTGGTAATTAAGTTTAGACTTATAAAAATTAGAACAACCAATAAATAAACTTAGAATGATAAAAAAAATAGGACACATTGCCATTTTTGTTATGCTAACTGCAATTTTTGTACAATGTAAGAGCAACTCTTTTGAGCAATATTTTACCGATGACACCTTACGTATTGATTATTTTCATACAGGTGATGCCAAAAGCGAAACTGTTCAAATTGAAAAGAAATATAAATATAAAGGATGGTCTGGAAGTGCTACATATTTAATAGACACCCTAAACCATGGAGGTTATTTTTATAAAGTTACCGATAAGATCTCTGGAAAGACTATTTATTCCAAATATTTTAATAGCTTTTTTATGGAATATAAATCAACAAGCCAAGGTGTGAAGGGAGTTTCAAAAAAATATCATGAAACAGCACTTATTCCTTTTCCTAAATCAACTATAGAATTTTCACTTGAAATTAGAGATGAAAAAGGTGGTTTGAAAGAAGTGTTTAAAACAACTATCGATCCAAATACTATTGAACAAAATGTTGTTGATCCTGAAGTTCAGGTTTTTACAAGTCTTGAAAATGGGACTCCAAGTAAAAAAGCAGATATTTTATTTGTAGGTGAAGGTTATACGAAAGAAGAAAGTGAAAAATTTCAACGAGATTTGGAAAGATTTACAAATACCTTGTTTTCTACTGAACCGTTTAAAACGAACAAAGAGTTTTTTAATGTTAGAGGGGTGTTTAAACCTTCAGTTGATAGTGGTGTAGATGAACCACGTAAAGAAATTGATGTAAATACAGCAATTAGTGCAACTTTTAATACGTTTAATTCAGCGAGATATTTGCTTACCGAAGATAATAGATCTCTTAGAGATATAGCTGGGCATGCGCCTTATGATGCCATTGCAATTATGGTAAATCACGACCGTTATGGTGGTGGAGGTATCTACAATTTCTATTGCGTATTTACGACTAATAATGAGCAAAGCGATTTTTTACTATTGCATGAATTTGGACATTCATTTGTTGGTTTGGCTGACGAATATTACTCATCATCAACAGGGTATACCGATTTTCATAATTTACAAAACGAACCATTTGAACCAAATATAACCGCTTTAAAAGATCCAACTAATGTAAAGTGGAAGCATTTGTTGAGTGAAGACATTGCGGTGCCAACAGAATGGCAAAAAATGAAATATGACAGTTTAGAAATTGAAATTAGAAATGGAGCCTCAAAACTAAGTTTACATTTAGATAAGTTGAAAGAAAATGCTGCAAATGAAGCTGAAATTGAACGAGCTAAAAATGAACATTCAACTAAAATTGAAGCTGCAAGAGATTGGATAAACCAACATATGGAAGAAGGTGAATTTAAAGGTAAAGTTGGTGTTTTTGAAGGAGCTGGTTACCAAGGAAAAGGACTTTACAGACCTGCAATAAACTGTATCATGTTTAAATATTATACAGACTATTGTCCTGTTTGTCAAGATGCCATTAAAAGAACCATAAATACATATTCTAATTAGGTTGCAATAAAAAAATCTTCTAGCATTTGGTTTAATTTTAATGCTAGAAGATTTATTAAAAAGAGAAACAATATTGAATTAATTTTTCTTCTTTCTATTTTTTCTTTTTGATTTTTTACTGGTTTTAATTTTTGATTCATCAATATAATAACCTTCTCTAGATAAAAGATGATCTAAATTGGCCACTTCATTCAATATAATGGCAGTAGCAATTGATGCATGATTTTGGTATTCTGGAATGCTTTTATTGTACATATCTCTTTCTGTATGCCATATTTCACCATAGCTAAAGTTATAGCCTTTTGGATCTAAAGTTCTAAAATTAACTGTTGGGATTCCTTGTACAGCGAAAGAACCTGCATCTGTTCCACTTGCTTTTATAGGTTTTTTAGCAGGTTTTTTAATGGATAATTCAAAAGGGAAATCAGGATTTATATTATCTAATAATTCTGCAATTGGTTCAAAATCTTTTTTCATTGCTACGGGAACACTTATTCCCATTGGTACTGTTGGCCCTCCGTCTCTGTTGAACATATTTGATATTTTAGACCATTTATCAGTATTTCGTTTCACCCAGCTTTTAGATCCAAGAAGCCCAAATTCTTCCCCAGAAAAAAGTGCGAATATGATAGTGCGTTTAGGTTGTGCCCCAGATTTCATTAATAATCTAGCAGCTTCCATAACAACTGACACACCTGAACCGTCATCTACACCTCCTGTAGCAACATCAAAAGCATCAAGGTGGGCACCCATAACTACATATTCATCAGGGAATTCAGATCCTACTATTTTAGCAATGACATTATGATGCTTTACAGGTCCAATTTTAAAGTGATTGCGAATATCAAATTCTAATTGAAAATATCTTCTTTCCTTCGCCATTTGTTCAATTATACGGTACTGATACTCATCAAGTTTAATATCTGGAACAGAAGGCAACGTTTCAAATTTCATTTGTTCAATATTTTTTCTGTCGTACAATGCTCTTAAAGGAACTTTAGAAGACTGAATGACACCCAAAATTCCTGCTTCACACATTTCTTTGTAAAAAAGAGCAGGTTCTTCATTATAGCTTAATAATTCTTTAGGGTAATTGGCCTTACCACGGTTATACCAGTTTTCAATTGAAATTGCTCTATTTTTTTTAGCTATTACTTCGTTGATCTTTTTTATAGAATCTCTATTTTTATTTGCATTTTTTGAGAAGTCAATTGGCCAACCTTCATTAGTTCCAGAGATCAATACCCAAGCACCTTTTAACCTTTTTTTCATTTTGTCAAATTCAGCCTGATTTTTTGGTTCAATTAATACATGACCTCTTTGTACACCTTTTGTCCCTGAAGTAAAGGAAGGAGTTACAAAATGCAAATTCATTGTATTATCGCCAATAAGCCTTCCAAACCAAGGGCCTCTATTAAATCCAACTGGAACTTCTCCAGCTTCGTCTAATTCAACTTCTAAGCCCCATTCTTCAAATTTTAATTTAGCCCATTCAGCGGCATTATCATAGCCTGCAGAACCAATGAGTCTTCCTCCAAAACGGTTACATAAAACATTCAAATGATTCATTGTTTGATTGTCATTTGTTCCAATATGAATAATTTTATTAGTAACAAGTTTGTTCTGAGCAATAAGGGGTGTATTTATAGTAAATAAAGTAAAAAAGAATAGTAGAAAATTTATTTTTCTAAGCA
>Ga0193964_1001188_pt1 | contig 11664 bp, 12 predicted proteins | sample FB_7_MG_FD_140323 | JGI IMG/M metagenome (GOLD analysis project Ga0193964, IMG submission 140323) | Microbial mat bacterial communities from the Broadkill River, Lewes, Delaware, United States - FB_7_MG | ecosystem: Environmental > Aquatic > Freshwater > River > Microbial mats | place: USA...
GTACTTATTATTATATGGGGCTTAGCTATGATAACAAAGGTGAGTATGACAAAGCGATAGAGGCATTCCAACAAGCTATCAAACTCAACCCTAAACATGATAGTGCTTATTATTATATGGGGCTTAGCTACGATAACAAAGGTGAGTATGACAAAGCGATAGAGGCATTCCAACAAGCTATCAAACTCAACCCTAAATATGATAGTGCTTATCATAATATGGGGTATAGTTATATTGGTAAAAGTGATTATGACAGAGCGATAGAGGCATTTAAGAAAGCCATAGAGATTGATTCTCAAGATAACTATATTTATCCTTATTCTTTTCTTTTGCTTTTTAATAACCAATATAATGATGCAATTACTGAGTTAAAAAAAGTATTAAATTTTCATAATTATTTAAAGTTTTCAGAGAGTATGATAGAGTATTTTTTGTTACTGATAGCAAAAAGGCAAACGCAAACACTTTATAGCTTGTTTGAACAGTATCCGAAATTGAAAAGTGAGTTTAAACCTATTTATTATACGCTTATGTATTTTATGCAAGAGGAGTACCCTACTGAGTATAAACGAATGGGTAGTGAGCTAGAGGAGACTGTGGAGGAGATGATAGCAGAGGTTAAAGACATGGCTGATAAATATGGAGTGTAAATCACTCCATATTATAAAATAATTTGGCAGTTGATATACCACCTACTCCTTAAGTCTTACAATATCTGCACCTAGTTTGGATAGTTTGCCTTCTAGGTTGTCGTAGCCTCTGTCTAGGTGATAGATGCGGTGGACATTTGTGGTGCCTTGGGCTACTAATCCTGCGAGTACTAGGGCAGAACTTGCTCTAAGGTCTGTTGCCATTACATCTGCTCCATAGAGTTTTTCTATGGGGCGTATGGCTGCTATGTTGCCTTTGAGCCATATATCCGCTCCTAGTCTATTGAGTTCACTCACATGCATAAATCTATTTTCAAAAAGTCTCTCTTCTATAAGTGACTCTCCTACTGCCATTACAAGTACTGCCATAAACTGTGCTTGCATATCGGTAGGAAACCCAGGGTACTCTGTGGTGATTAGGTCTACATGTTTAATCTCTTGGCATGGGTGTATAGTGATACTATTTGGAGTAATATCAAAAGAGAAGCCCATCTCTTCGAGTTTGTTCATAGAGGCTCTAATATCTTCGGCATTGACTTGCTGTAGAGTGATTTTAGATTGGGTAATAGCTCCTGCACAGAGATAAGTTCCTGCTTCTATACGGTCTGGAATGATTTGGGTCTCTTGGAATGTTAATGGTTTTTGGTTTGTACCATGAATAATAAGCTCATTGCTTCCTATTCCCTCTATTTTGACACCTGCATCTCGTATCATTTCACACAACTGCACCACTTCTGGCTCTTTGGCTGCGTTAATGATGGTGGTTACACCTTTGGCTAGGGATGCTGCCATTACTATGTTTTCTGTACCACCTACTGTGATTTTATCAAAGATTATTTTGGCTCCTTGGAGTCCATTGGGTGCTTCTGCTCGTACATATCCACCACGAATATCTATAGTTGCCCCCATAGCCTCTAGTGCTTTGAGGTGCAAATCAATAGGTCTTTGACCAATAGCACACCCACCAGGCAAACTCACCTCACACTCTCCAAATCTTGCAAGAAGAGGACCAAGTACCAATATAGAAGCACGCATTTGTGAGACTATCTCATAGACTGCTTTTGTAGAACTCATAGTAGAGTTATCAATAGTTGCTACGGTCTCTTGATGCTCTACGCTACCACCTAGCATACCCAAAAGCTTCAAAAGTGTACGAATATCTACAACATTAGGAAGATTAGTAAGAGTTATTGGTTTGTCACTAAGTATTGTAGCTGCAATAATAGGTAATGCTGCATTTTTGGCACCACTAATAACTACTTCTCCTTGTAACTTATTTCCACCTTTTATCTGTAGGTAATCCATATATTTGCCTTAACTGTAATTTATTTTAAGAGTATTTTATCCTAAAGATTATTAAGCTCTATTTGAAACTATCGTTCAAGAATAATTACTTTTATATCTAGCTCTTTAGAGACCCTATAGAGTCTTTTGAGATACCGCTCATCCCCCTCTTCTACAATCAAGCCAATAGCTGGTTTTTTATTGGTAACCATCCCATAATAGAGCGACTGCCCTATCCCCTCTGCCCACTTTTTTGCCCAATCTACCTCTATGGCATACTCATCGGTAAGACAATCTACTCGTGTCTTGTCTGCTAAACGATACTCTATTTTGCCTTCAAGCTTATTACACATCTTTATTTGATAGTATCTCTCATTTTTTTTCTCTGGAAGAGGAACCTCTTTGAAAGAAAAAGTATAACTTATAAGCAGATAGAGAAAAAAAAGCACAACCGCAGTTATAAGAGCTATTTTTAGAGAAATTTTATTAATTTGCATAGATACCCTTTAAAAAAGTTTTAATTATGATGATGCATTGAGATAGCTGTTGCTTCTCTTATAAAGCAGTGATTATAGGGCTAAAAGCTTTTGTACTTACAGTTACAGTTTGTCCTATTTCCAAAACTTTTGCCTCTTTGGAGCTTACAACAACTTCGACTAACTGTTGTCCAATCGAGACCACTGCTATAGAGATAACATCTACTTTCATAATATCAAGCAGTTCTCCCTCAAATGAGAACTTTTGACTTCCAGTGGTTTTGAGAAGTATCTCTTTTGGTGTTCCATCACTAATAATCTTACCAAGATTCAAGACAACAACTCTTTTAGCCAAACGATATATCTCGCTTGGGTCGTGACTTACCATAATAGTTGTTGTCTCAAACTCTTTATGCAGTGTAAGTATCTCGTTTTGGAGCTTTGTTCTCATCTTGGGGTCAAGGGCAGAGAGTGGCTCATCCATAAGAAGTAGTTTGGGTCTATTCATCATCGCTCTACAGAGACTTACTCTCTGTTTTTGTCCACCACTGAGCGTACTTGGAACTCTATTTTGTAATCTACTGAGTTCGGTAATATCTAGCAGATGTTTTGCCAAAGCTCTATCTTTTTGGACATACAAGAGGTTATCAAGCACACTCATATTGGCAAAGAGTGCATACTCTTGAAATACAAATCCAATTTTGCGTTTTTGAGGAGGAAGAGATTGGTTACCATCAAGCCAAAGCTCATCTCCTACTTTGATACTACCACGAGCCTCTTCTAGCCCTGCAAGGATTCGCAAAAGTGTAGTTTTACCACTTCCACTCTGCCCTGCCAAAGCAATAAGCTCACCCTTTTTAATCTCTAACTCAACAGACAAATCCATCTGCCCATCTGCACCATGGAGTTTTTTGTTTATATCTATTTGTATCATTAAAATCCAATCTTTTTCTGTTTTCCATTAAAGATATAGACGCTCAAAAGCACCAAAAAACTCATAATAACCATAAGAGCACTATAGATATGAGCAGAGCTATAATCCATCACCTCAACCATCTCATAAATTGCTACAGAGGCTACCTTTGTCTCATCAGGAATACTCCCACCCACCATCAAAACCACACCAAACTCACCAACAGTATGTGCAAATGTTACAATAATAGCAGTCATTAATGCAGGTTTTATATTGGGTAGAGCCACTTTGAGAATAGTTTCAAACTTACTCTTCCCTGCAATATAACTAGCCTCTAGCATATTTTTATTGAGTGATTCAAAACCCCCTTGGAGTGGTTGAACCATAAAAGGGAGACTATAAAAGCAACTTGCTACGACTAATCCTGTAAAGTTAAAAACCAATTTTACTCCAAAAACAGTTTCAAAAAAAGTTCCAATAGGAGAATTTTGCGAAAGAGCAACAAGAATATAAAAACCTAATACTGACGGAGGCAATACAATAGGGAGTGCTGTAAGACTCTCTAAAAATGGTTTTACTTTGGATTTGGTTTGAGAGAGATACCACGCCAAAGGAACACTCACAAGAAAAAGAATAATCGTTGTGATTCCTGCAAGTTTAAAAGAGAGTAAAAAAGGTGCAAATTCTATAGTATCAAAGAGTTCACCCATTTATAATCTCTCCTATAGAGATTTCACTCGCCTTAATAAGTGCAGTCACCTTCTCTCCTACTTGCAAATTCATTCTATCTGAAGAGTTGCGTGTGATAATTGATTCTAGGAGAGTATCTCTAAATTGTAACTTTAGACTGCTTAGAAGTTGTCCATTTTCTATGGATATAATAGTTGTGGTGAGTCTATTGGCGTAACTGACATCTCCACTAAAATTTTTGGCAATGGCTATATGTGATGGGTTAATAATAAGTTTTACTTCTGTACCTAGTGCAATAGTATTATCAAGGTCCAAACTCATCATAGAGAGAGTATCACCATAAAAATCAAATTTCACAATATGTAAACTATCACAATTCTCAATTGCAGATACCTTTGCAATCAGACTACTCATGGCACCAAATATCCAAAGTCCATCAAAATCTTTTTTGCTTTTTGGCTCAATATAAAATCATAAAAAGCCTTGACTTCACTATTTGTCTCACCATTTTTGAGTATAACAATACCTTGATTAATGGGTTGATAGAGTTTGGGTGCTATCTCTATCCAGTCTATATCTTGTTTAAATTGAGCCATTTTTGGGCTATAGAGAGAGGATTTGGCTATGATACCAATATCTGTGGCTGTCACAGTATAGGAGACAGTTTGAGAGATAGACTCTGCAAATACAAGTTTATTTTTTATATTTTTATAGACTCCACTACTCTTTATAGCCTCTATACCTGCTTTACCATAAGGTGCTGTTTTTGGGTTTGCTACTGCTATTTTGGCTATAGTAGCATCTTCAAGCAATCTAATACCCTTTGAAAAATTCTGTTTTTTACTACTTAGGAGTGCTAAAGCACCTTGGGCATAGACTTTTGGTTTGGTGGTTGCTATACCATCTCTATAGAGAGTCTCTGGATATAACATATTTGCAGACATAAAAAGCTGATAAGGAGCACCATGTTTTATTTGAGCCGTAAGCTTTCCACTACTTCCTAGTGTTACATTAACTTTGGTATCTCTATGGAGTAGATTAAACTCTTTTTTCAAACTATCCATAGCATAACTCACATTTGCAGCAACAGCTATATTGATGGTACCAGCAACAAGAGTTCCCATTGAGAGTATAGTTATAACTATTAATTTCTTTAACATTACATCTCTTTTTTGCAGATTATATATTTTTGTAGATTATGATAGGGTTAAATAGGAATAAAACTATTTTAGGGCAAAAATTGCTCTTTTTGGATATAGTATTGTATAACCAAATCTAAGAGGAGAATAAGTAGTATGAAAAAAATTGTAATTACAGGGGCAAGTGGATTTGTAGGTTCTATGCTTAGAGAAAAATTTGAGGAAGATGGCTATGAGGTAGTTGCTATACAAAGAGCTGATTTAAAAGATAGAGAGAAATTAAGTATGCTCTTAAATAACTCTTTTGCGGTTATCAACCTAGCAGGTGCATCTATTATCAATAGATGGACACAAACCTATAAAGAGATTCTCTATACAAGTCGTATAGAGAGTACCAAAGCATTAGTAGAAGCCATGAAAGAGTGTAATATCAAACCCAAAAGCTTTATCTCTACAAGTGCTGTGGGTATCTATAAAAATGATAAACCCTATGATGAGACAGCAACAGAACTTGCTGATGATTTTTTGGCAAACCTATGTAAAGATTGGGAAGCAGAGGCAAAAGAGGCCGAAAAACTCAATATTAGAACTTCTCTCTTTCGATTTGGTATTGTCTTAGGAGAAGGGGGAGCATTGGGCAAAATGCTAACACCTTTTAAGTTAGGAGTAGGAGGGACTATAGGAGATGGGTCACAAGCATTCTCTTTTATTCATATTAATGACCTACTTAGAGCCTATAAGTTTGTTGTAGAAGAGACAACTCTAAGTGGTCTTTTTAACCTCACGACACCTACACCTACTACCAACTATGGACTTACAAAAGCTCTTGGTGCAACACTTCATAGACCAACTATCCTTCCCATACCTCAATTTATTCTTAATGTAATACTAAGTGAAGGAGCCAAAGTACTGACAGATGGACAGAGCGTTCTTCCTAAACATCTCTTAGAGAGAGGATTTGAGTTTGAATATACAACAATAGAAGAGACTATTGCGAGTTTAGTCTAATCCACCATTTATTATTAAGTAAAAGTAAGATATTATAAATAAAAATCATTAAGGGTACATAAATTATGAAATTAGTAATTATCGGATTATCGGCTGTTTTGCTACTTGTTGGGTGTGGAAAAGATCAACCAAACCCAAAAGTTATGGTTGCGGATGTCAATAAGAGTAGTGAGGTAAATGCTACGGCAAAGCCAAAGCCAAAGCCAAAGCCAAAGCCAAAAAAAATAGTCAAAGCACCAAAGAAAAATGTCAAAGTTCCTCCACTCCCTACACCTGAAGTAGAGATTGATATAGATAGCATGGTCGATCAGGCTACCTCTGAAGTAATTAGCTAACTACTTCTACTTTTATACTAAAAATTCATTCTATCTTGATTATGTGCAAACTGCTCTTGAATATTTTGAATTTCTGATATCTCTTTATATTTACGATAAAAGAAATAGAGACCAAGTATAGAGAGAATCAAAAGTATATACCACTTCTCTATCCATGAATGTACCTTTCTCAAAGACTCAATAACCTCTTTCTCATCTACATTTTCTAAAGACTCCAACAAAAGAGTAGTTTTTTTGGCACTCTCTATTTTTGACTCTTTTCTATTTGAAGAGATATTTACAACAAATAGCCTAGGAAACAGTGGCTGAAAGAGAATATAAAGAGACTCTTGTAACTTCAAAGTCTCAATAGGTGCTATAGTAATAGCAAAATAGTCACTAAACTTCTCTACACTATAAGACAAATTATACTCTATTGAGAGGCTCTTTGCCTCTTGTAGCTTGGTAGTAATATACTCTTGGTTTTTACTATACTCTAAAATAATTTTTTGTTGATTGACACTCGCTTCTAAAAGTGTATAACTACTTAGTATAACTAAAAGAATGATTTTATAAAAAAGAGTCATCTACCATCCATATATAAATGAATTGTCTTGATAAGTTTTTTAAGTTCTAACTCATAAGACTCAACAAATTTGGGGATAAGGTGGATATTATTATACAAAAACTGTTTATGCATAGTATCTACTAATTCAAACATATTATATGCTCCAATCGCACCTGTTAAGCCTTTCATATCAAGACATAACCGTTTAATCTGCTCATATCGATTATCTGCTACCCACTCTTTGAGAGAGTTTGCAGAGTCACCATAGGCGGTAAGAAACTCCTCTAGTACCTCTTTGTAGAGTTCGTGACTCCCATTGGCATGTTCTATACCTCTACTAATATCAAGCCCCTCCTCTTTGCTATTTAATGCCTCTTCTTTTCTACTTGGTTCTACAGAATTTTTCTCATCACCTATAAAATGGTTGAGAGCTGTATAGAGATACCCAATTTTAAGTGGTTTACGAATATATGCATTACTCCCTACTCTAAACATCTTCGTTACATCATTATCAAGAGCCAAAGAGGTGAGTGCAATAATTGGTGTGGTATCAAATCTATCATCATCTCGTATAGCCTGTATGGTCTCATACCCATCCATAATTGGCATACTAATATCCATCAAAATAAGGTCATAACTATTTTGAGTATCTTGGAGTCTCTCTAGTGCCTCTTTTCCATTACTTGCTATAGTAATCTCTATACCAGCTTTTCCTAAGATACTTATCATAACTTTTTGGTCAATAATATTATCTTCCACTATCAAAAGATGATGGTCTTTAAAGTCAGTAAAGTTATTGGTAGTAATATTTTTGGTTTCAACTAAATTGTCTGGGCGTATAACTTTAAGTGATTGTGACATTTTTGCATTTTTGTGCATTTTGTCTGGGTCATAAAGAGAGAGAAGTAACTCATAAATCCGCTCTTGACTTATTGGTTTTTGTACCCAATCATCACTATAGTCATGTGCAACATATCGCTTTGTCGAGAAACAACTACTCAAATGTACAATCTTTAGAGGCTGTTTTTTTCTTATATCTCGTATCTGCATAATTTTACTTCGAGTTAAATTATTTATATCTAGTAAAATAATATCATATTGGGCTAAATTGATACCCCTTTCATTAAACTTTTGGGGTGATACAATATCTGTACTAATATGAAAATACCCAAACATCTTTTTGATTGCTAATGACGCGTTTTCGTTATTATCATATATTAATACTCTCTTTTTCGTATATGATTGGTTTGGAAGTCTATAGACTCTTCTCTCCTCTGCATCTGCAAGAAGTAGTGGTAAAGAGCATAAAAAGGTAGTGCCACTACTATTTGTACTCTTGATGCTTAGTTCACCTTGCATCAATGAGGCAAGTTCATTGGCTACATATAAACCTAAACCTTTATACTCTTCTGTATCTGTGTATCTAGGAATAAAAAGCATCTCTAACCCTTTATCACTAATCCCACCACCTGTATCACTCACTTCAAACTCCAACTTATCACCCGAAGAGAAAGCAGAAGAGATAGAGACACTCAACTTTACCTCCCCTTTTTGGGTATGTTTCATGGCATTTTGGAGAAGTTCTGTAAGTATCTCTGAGAGATGCAAAGGGTCACCAATAATATTTTTTGGAACACTATTTTCGACTTCAAATATAAGCTCTATATCACTCCCCTCAAAGGTATGTGCAATCGTCCCTAAAACACCATTAAGGAGATTATTAAGATTAAATTTCTCTTGAATAATAGAGACTTTTTTGGATTTAAGTCGTAAAAAATTAATCATAACTCTTGTTGTATCAAAAAGCTTTTTATCTATTAAATCTCTATTAGGAACAGTTTTGCCATTTGAAAGGTTCTCTACAAAGGTCTTTTTGTAGTTGATATTTTTTTTACTCAAAGAGTAGATAGTCTCTCCCATATTGGTCAAAAATGCCTCTATTTTATTCTGTTTATCCTGCATCTGTGTATGTCGAATCATAATCTTTTTTATCTGCATTGATGAGAAAAAAAGTCCTAATATCCCTATAAGTGCCAAACTAAAAATTGCTATCCACAAGAGTTGACTATCCTCTTCTCGTTGTTCACGGTAGGAGAAAGTGACTTTTGGTTGACTATTGTCTTCGAGTATAAAGGCTGTAGGAAAACTCTCTTTGAGAATTAAATAAGCAGAGGTTAAATTATTAGTATTCTCAAAAGATTTAAGCTTTAGAATAAAATGGTTAGGAAGCTCTTCTATTGTAGCACCTATATGCTCCTCGTTTTGTATATTCAACAGATCACGATGTGTAGTAAGCATCTCTTGATAGCGTTGCAACTCTTGGTTAATGCTCTCTTTAGTTTTTTGTTGGGAGAGTATAATAATACTCTGTGAAGCCTCTACAAAAATAAACGCTACACTTATTAACACCAAAGTAATAATCTTTTGCAGGATTTTTTTCATTATTACCCTTTATCTATTATAATTTTATTATAAGGTTTAGTATAGCTAAAAAAACTCTACTATCTATTAAATATTGAATAAATATTAACCAAAATAGTCTCTTTTTTCAAAAGTAATCTACACAGTTTTGGAGTGCTTTTTGGGATTTTAAATCAAAAAAATCAAAATTTTAGATTTACTAAAGCAAAAACAAGTAAAGTAGCGTATGTTGAAAATAAATCATAATTTAGAAGATGCACTTAAAGCATACTTAATACTATTAGATAAAGAGGAGTACTTCCAAGCACATGAAGCATTAGAAGAGGCATGGCATCCACTACGAGAGTCTCAAAATCCTATGAGACATGTGGTCAAGGGCTTTATCAATGGTGCAATTAGCTTTGAGCATCTAAAACGAAATAGAAAAAATTCACACATAAATGCACAAAAAGTGATTGTATCGTATGAACGCTATAAGCATCTGCGATATGAGACAGGAGAGTATAGAGAACTCTTTGGCAAAGCCTATCAAAAGATAGAGACTCTTAAAAGCAGACATAGAGAGGTTTTTGATATTTTGGTATCATAATTCTAAAAAATAAATAAGGAGTCTTTTGTGTCTATGGGTTTTGAATTTGCCTCTCCACTCTTTTTATTATTAGCTCTTTTGACTCCTTGCTTTGTCTGGTGTAGAGTCTCTTATAGAGTATTTTATATCTCCCCTTTGAAGTGGATTAACAAAGAGGCAACACTCCACTCCTTAGAATTATGGTTAAAGATAGCTATATTTTTGTTACTTACCCTTGCCTTAGCAGACCCTTTTGTCTATGATAGTAGCTCAAATAACCACAAAAAAGGTCGAGACCTCATCTTGGCTATTGATGCGAGTGGCTCTATGGCTGAGAGAGGATTTGACAAAAAAAAGCTCTCTCAAAGAAAATTTGATACCACACTTGAACTTAGCAAAGATTTTATTAGCAAAAGAGGCGATGATAATATTGGAGCAGTTATTTTTGGTACTTTTGCCTATAGTGCCTCTGCTCTCACTTATGACCTCCAAGCACTCCAAATGCTCTTGATGCTTACAGATGTAGGCGTAGCAGGAGAGAGTACCGCTATAGGAGATGCGTTGATGCAATCTATACGAAGTCTAAGCTATGGCAAGGCTAAGAGCAAAGTTATTATATTACTCTCTGATGGCTATCATAACGCAGGAGCCATCTCACCCAAAGAGGCTTTAGAAAAGGCAAAAGCATTAGGGATAAAAATCTATACCATTGGTATTGGAAGCAGTCAAAATTATGATAAAGCTCTCCTTGATACAATTGCCAAACAGAGTAATGCTAAAAGCTACTCAGCATCTTCAGCAGATAAACTCAAAGATATTTACAAAGAGATAGCCAAACTAGAACCTAGTCCTATACGGAGTGAGAATTTTTTGAACCGTTCTCTTTTGTTTTTCTATCCTTTGGCTTTGGCTTTTGGGCTTCTCTTTTTTTGGGTACTTATAAAGGAGCGTCAATGATTCTACTGCACTCTTTTTTAGTTTGGTTTTTTATTCCATTGGGTATACTCTTTTATTATCGTAAAAAAAATATTATAGAGACAACGCATATTCTAATACTAGCTCTTATGCTTCTAGCTCTTATGCGTCCTGTATGGCATCAAACAGCACAAAAGAGACAGATAGAGGCACGAGATATTATTATAGCCCTTGATATATCCTACTCTATGAGAGCCACAGATATACAACCCTCTCGCTATGAGTATGCCAAAGAGACTATTGATATTCTGCTCAAAAAAAACACTACAGATAATATTATGCTTATTGCATTTACCACCAATCCTCTTCTGCTTTCTCCTCCCACTACAGACCATGAGCTTATCTCTATAGCTCTCAAAAGTATTAATATGGAGTATATTCTCACTCATGGAACCTCTTTGGAGAGACTTTTTGAGAAACTTAAGAGGCTTAATATAAAAAATAAACATCTTCTTCTTATCACCGATGGCGGTCAAGAGAGGAGAAGTAGCCAAGTAGATACTACTATTAAGGATGCAAACCTAGCACTTACCATTCTTGCAGTAGGGACACAACAAGGAACAACAATCAAAAAGAGTGATGGCTCACTGCTCAAAGATGAAGAGGGGAATTTAATTGTATCAAGACGCAACCAGATGTTAGAGCATCTAGCGTCTGA
>Ga0193964_1001190_pt1 | contig 11640 bp, 6 predicted proteins | sample FB_7_MG_FD_140323 | JGI IMG/M metagenome (GOLD analysis project Ga0193964, IMG submission 140323) | Microbial mat bacterial communities from the Broadkill River, Lewes, Delaware, United States - FB_7_MG | ecosystem: Environmental > Aquatic > Freshwater > River > Microbial mats | place: USA...
ATCGTTTTGCTTTCGTTTCTGTGCACAGATGATTAAAGAGTTTTAATTGATTCTCAAATAGTTGCTATGATCGAAAAAAAAGAGTTTTCATTCCTTTCCGTCTCCAAAAACAGCAATTGCCCGTTGTAAAAACGTTTCAAAGGAAAAGTTGGTTTCGATGACAAGTTTTTGGGCGTGCAGAACGGTCAGTGGAGACGATTGTTGCAAACAATGTGCGTCACACAAAGCAACAGCTTTGTTGAACAGTTCTGCCACGTGTTTGTTCTTGTTGATGTCGACATGAGACGGTTTCAACTCGAAAACGTAGTGACAAAACTCGGCAAATTGTTTCCCGTCACATCCGCCGACGTGCACACGCTTATCAAAGCGACCTGGGCGAAAGAGAGCCTGTGAAGAATTGGCGTTGACACTCTTCAGTACGTCAAAATCGTTCATCATCGCGAAAACAAAGCGACAGTTGTCCTTTTGTACAGAAGAACAGTCCAACCATGTCAAAAACGACGTCATGTCAAGCACTCTGTCATTTGGCAACGTTGACAAAACTTGATCGGCATCAGTGGTCGTTGTGGCGTGTCGCTGAAAGAACGCAGCCTTGTCAGCCTCGTCGATAATAAAAATCTGTGTACGATGAGCAGTCGCCCCTGTCAGAGACTGAATCGCGTTGTTGAACATTTGAGTGCTTGACATGACCGTAGCGTCAAGGTGAACCACTGTGACCGAGCGCTGATACTTTGCCACAACCATTTGTGCCGCATGGTAAGCAAGCGACGTTTTTCCTGTCCCAGGCTGTCCGTGAAGAATGAAATTGTCGCTCAGACCAATGCCAATTCGCTCGCGCATCTTTTTCTGTTGGAAAGCCCGCTCCAGCACGTCGATGACGTTTTCTTGCACAGCTGACGTGACAAAATATTGATTTATATCCTTGTAGCTTGTGTATGATGTGTTTGTCCAGCCCCATGTCACTGTTTGCCCATTGTTGTTTTTATCGTCCTTCATCTGAAAAGAAGATTTCTCCTTGGCAAACTGCTTCCACATTAGCGTCTCAATTCGATAATTTTGCATTAAATTGTCAATCTGCGGCTCCAAGCTGTCCAAGAACTCGTACATAAACTTGATGGATTGGTCGGAAGACAGCTTCCAAACAGCCGGTTTGTACGTCTCAACTAAGATCAAGGCCCCTTGATACTCAAATTGCACACGTGTGGGATACTCGCTGGCCGCACATATTTCGCGATGCCCATTCGACATTGCCAGTTCGGTTTGCACACTTGGATCACTGCATTGCTTTTCGGCAACGGCACTTTTCAACCATTTGAAGTATTGATTGTAGCCCGACGCACCGCCAGTTTGCGAAACGTAAAATGAATTGGTGTATTCTTGCGCTTCTTGTGCAAGTTTTTGCTCGCAATAGTGTTGTGCAACAGTTTGATCCAAAAAACTTTGTAATTCTGTGGAATTTTCGAATTTTGACGATGAAACGATGTAAGTGTCGCCGCTGGCCGTCCCGGCGACGCGCAAAAGCACGCCGTGAAAATCAAAATCGATTTGAAAATCTTTAGAGCACGGTTGTTGTTCAACTTTGCCGTTAAATGTCACGGACTTTGTTGTGATTGGCAAGCGTTGGTCCGCGTGTGCCTTCAAAACACATCGTCGCAGAGTGTGCATCAAGCGAAGAGTCTGCGCGTTTGTTTCGCTCAAAACAACACTGCCGTTGGTCGATGTGATGTCAAATTTCCCATCATTCAAGCCACTCGCCACGTAGTTGAGCAGTTCGCCAAACAGATTGTTGACGAGCAGCAGTTGGTTACCGCTGACACCAACGGCGCTCGCCAACATGGTCGAGAGAAAAAATTTCGACATCGTCAGCAGCTTGCCGAGCACTTTAGAGTGCTTGAGCACAAAGCGCTTGACCTGATCCCAATAGAAATAGCATACAGTGGCAATCACAATTGAAGTGATGGTCGCAAAAAACATTGTTTGCGCGTGTTGGCCACTGTGCGAGCATTCAAACAGGGAAAAAAATTCAACGGTCGCTTCGTTCGCTCTGACAGCCGCGTTCGCTCCGATTCACGTATATTGGGACAGCGTGCGCGTTTCACCTGGTTGGACCAAATTTCAAATCATCAATCAATTTTATTGTGCTTTGCACAGAAAACAGTGTGCACTGCTTTGAGGAAATCATCGATCACAAAATCGGCTTCGACAATCAATTCTTGTGCGTGCCGCACTGTCAGTGGCGCAGAGAGTTCGCCGCATCGTTTGTCGCACAACTCTAACACCTGCTTGTAAACAGAGCCGATGTTTTGGTCGAGTTTTGCAGAGCCGACATCGTGCAGTTCCAAAACATACTTGCAGAGCGCCGAAAACTGCTGCCCGTCGCATCCGCCAACGTGAACGCGCTTGCCAAATCGTCCGTGTCGAAATAGAGCGTCTGATGCCGCTTCATTTGCACGAGTGATGACGTCCAAATCGTTCATCATTGCAAACACGAATCTCGACCGACCATGCGCGACGTTGGCGTTGTCTAGCCAAGCCAAAAACGAAGACATATCGAGGCTTTTTTCTGCGTCTTCGACGGTCGTCGTCTTGTCGGCAGCCTGCTCTGCATATCGTCGAAAAAATGGAATTTTATCAACCTCATCGATGATGACGATTTGGGTTGGAAAGAGGTTCTCGGCATCGGTGTCGAGTTGGCGCGTCGCTTTGATGAACATGTCGGAACTCGAAAAAACTTTTGAATCGAGATGAACAATTGACACTGAGCGATCAAGCGAATCGCGAACCATCTGCGCAATGTGGTAGGCCAGCGAGGTTTTTCCTGTTCCCGGTTGACCGTGGAGCAGAAAGTTGTCGCTCATTCCGATTCCGAGTCGCGCGCGCATCTTCTCCTGCGTAAACGTGCGCGACAAACTGTCGATGACGCATGTCTCGACGGTTTTTGTCACAAAGTACTGTTTCTGCGTTTTTGTGGGCAGCTGCGGCTGCTCTTTCCAGCCCCACTCCACGCACGGTTTTCCCGCTTGCTCGACCGTAGATGAGCACCAGCGCACAGAGTTGAGCACGCGCGTGTCAGTCTCGGTCTTCTTTGGCGACAAACTCTGCAAAAAGTCGATTACAAAATCTTGCTCTTCGTCGGTCTGTATGCGCCAGAGCATGGTGTTGGCCTCGTCAAAGTAGCTTTCAACAAAGATATCTTTGCCTCTGTGAATGAATTGCGCAGACGTTGTTCTGTCGCCCTCGTAGTACACTGTTTTGCGCCCATAGGTGCTCAGCTGTGCGAAAACCTGCACGCCAGTCGGCGTGGAGCCAAGCTTTTCGAGCAGTGCCGTGGACAACCATCCATGGTAGCAGTTTTCAGAAAAGCCTTCGGTCTTTGGCTTGAGATAGATATCGGTTTTGTATTCCGAATCAGTCTTTGTGCTCTCACTCGCACAGACACGCTCCAGAAATGCCTGAATGTCCGACAGAACAGGTATGTCTGGCGAAGACACTTGATATTCGCGCATATAGATATCATCGGTATCTTTGTCGCTCTTCTTGAGACCTTCTTCAGAGCCAACGACGCACAACAGCATGCCGTGAAAAAGAAACTCGACTTGAAAGACTTTGCGCGGATGCTGTTCACAGCGACCGTTGCGGTTGACGGCGATAACCGCGAGCGGGATGTCTTGTTCGATGCAAGCACGCAACACGTTTTCTCTGATTGCACGAAAAATGTTTGCAGTGAACGGCGTCTCACGCACAACTATGTGCGTCCTCACAGAGTTTCCATCGAACCTATTCTCGATGAGCGAGTCGGCAGCGTACGTAATAAATTCACCGACAAGGTTGTTGACGAGAAGCAGTTCGTTGCCAGTCATGCCAATAAAGTTTGCAACCATTGTCGCGAGAAAAACTTTCGACAACCGCAGCATCTTGCCGAGCATCTTGGCATGGCTGGTAAAGAAACCCGTGAATTTTCGTCCGTAATATTTTGCAACGCCGATTGTCACAATAACTGTCAACACAAATAGAAAAAGCCGATCGTCTGTCATTGTTGTGCTATTTGCAGGTTGGTGTGTTTCTTTGCGAAACAACAGTGTGTGTGTGTGTGTGTGTGAGCGTGTGCAAATTTTTTTGTCACAAACAAAGCATCGATTGTGTGACACATAACAAAAAAAATCAGGCATGCAGACCAACGATTGTGAACACAATATGTGTTTTTCAATCAGATCAAGCCGCTTTTGATACCCCATCCCGAATTGATTGAACAAGTGGAAAAAAGCTGTTGCAGATGACACTGAATGATTGGTTGAATAGAAAACAGATATTGCTTTACGTTTCAATTGATTCGTCAGTCGACGGTTGTCGCGGAAATAGAATGAAGTCGCAAGAGTTCTCCCTTTTTCTCTCCAAATCTGTTGGCGTCGGCGTGCGTCGCTTCCACATTGTCTGCAGGCGTGTCCGACACTGAAATGCGTTTGCGAGTGCACGTGCACGCGCTCGACTCTGACCTCTGCGGATCAAACGCGCACGTCCAATCTGCAAAATCTTTCATCGTGTGAAATGTGACAGGATCAACTGGGCACAGTGTACCGCAGCAAGCACACTTTAACGTATGCTTGGCTGGTTGAGAGCAGATTTGTGCCAGCTTTTTTCGCTTTTTGGGTGGTACGCCCTCGCGATACAACCCATAGTACAGTGATACACACCATCGGTATTGTAGTGCGCGCAGTCGGTACAATAGTTGCGCGCTGCTTTCCGGTGTCTCAACAATATCGCGGTAATCTACAAGATCATTTACGACGAGTACAAGATGAATGCTCTCTCGCAACAAAACTATCCGAATAAAAGCCGAATAGCCCGGAATTTTTTGCGGCATCTCGAGCGGAATGCGCAACACGTGCAAATTGGGTCTTCTCACGTCGTCAAATGTATCGATAACATCTCGAATAAAAGTTGCTGTACAGCGCCACCACTCGTACGTAGTTTTGTCGGTGCCGGCACTCTTGTGCAGGCGCACGGCCAGTGTTTCGAGAGTTTCGGCGGCGGCAATGTCTTCGATCGTCCTGCGCTGTGCGGCACTCTCTCCCGAGTTATCACACCATTTCGGCACGGTCGTTGTTGGCACCGATCTTTTTCTTTTTTCAGAGCGTCCGGCAGTCTGCTGTGTCGGTGTCGAATTGATCTCGGTTTCGCATTGTGGCACAGATTTCACCGACGCCACCGGCGCTTTCTGCCGGCGCGCTTTTTTTGCCGGCGATGCTTTTACAGCGCACGTTGCCTTTGATGTCGCCGCTGCCCACGCTCCGCCAACAACAATGGTGTCGAGTAGATTCATCGTTTATTTTTTTTGCTTTTGTGATTTTGATTTGATTTTATGCAAAAGTGCGTAGTGCATGCATAAAACCTGTTCGATCTGCTTTTTAAATTGCTCATGCAATCCGATAATGCAGAAAAAGAGTTTTTTAAATGGGATCACAGCGTTTCACAGAGTGGGCGGCGGCACCGCGTGCGCAATCAGCCGTCTAAAGTGCTCGTAGGCGTAGAATCCGCAAGCGTTGACAACAAAACTGCGCACGAGGCACGGAACGATTCCGCGCCACAAGTTGCCTTGTGAAAACGCGATTCGCATCGACGCTGCGCTGCCCGACTGAACGCGCGTTTTTACAGTGTCAAACGGATAACTCACAAACCAACAAACGACACCGGCAACGCCGCCGTGCAAGAGAACATTGCTCTCGCGCCTATCTTCCAACCATCTGTAGAGTCCAAAGTAGAGCGCGCTTGCGGGCACCTCACGACACAGTGTGGGCAGGAATCCGCGAAACAGGTTTGGCGCCGGCAGTGCTTTTGTCGACGCGGCACTTTGCGCTCTGATTTTGTACAAGTCGATGGGGCTCGTGAGGGCACCAATTGCACCGGCCACCGCACCCGACACAAAGTCCTGAGAGTGTCCGAGCCGATTGCGTACACTCTCGTTGATTGCAAACGTTGCGCCCATAAACAGACCGTTGAATGAAAATGGGTACCAGAAGCCTCTGTAGAGTTTCCGCAGAGGTGGAATACGAAACGCCTGTTTGTGTGACTTGCCAGCGATTTGCTTGCGGCTCTGCATCAGCACCTTGACTGTGTCAAATGGATGTCCCACGATGGTCTGTACAAATCCCGAACCAACACCCGCAACTAAACCACTGTGCTCTGCCAACTTTTCTCTCGCAGCGACACTCATCTGTCGGCGCTGATTGGACTTGCCTTTTTTTTCATTTTTCATCTCTGACAGCGGCATGCGCAAAGTGATTTTCCGGCACGCACTGCGTTCTATTTTCGATTATTCGCACGGACGCAAACGAAATGCCGTCGGCATTTTTTTAGTGTGTGTGCGCGCGCCGAGCAAATAACAAGAAGCATTGCACACAACAGTCAATGGGTCAATGTGTTGTCAATTCAATCAATTGGCTTTCCAGATATGTGATTGTACACTCGATCGGCGGCATAGAGTATAAACGCCGCAGAGCCCAGCGATGCAAGCATCCGATCGGCCGCAGTGTCGCGGCACTCGCAGTGCGATGTCATTTGGCGCAGAAACTCTCGCGTAAATTGTTCCGCAGAGTCTGCGGAGCATCTACCGTCGCTGCCGTCGCTGCGCTCGAAATCTGGCATCTCATGTATAGCCTGTGGCAAATCAGAGACATCGCCTTGCAGCTGATCGATTGTTTTTGCAGTCGAACAGATTGTGTTGGCGACATCGCCGATCACATAGCATCCGTCTGTGGTGTCAGCGGGCAGCGTTTGGGCCCCGCGCCACACAGCATTCCAAATAAATCCGCTTCCAGCGTCACTTCTCGGCGCCTCGGATCTGCATGGTGTGAATCCGGCACACATCGGGACAGTCGCACCAAACGCTCCACTCGTGGCTCGATGCAAAGAAAGGCACATCGGTGTGATATCGACGTGCACCAAGCGCTCTTGCTGCGCGCGGTTTCCCGGCGCAGAGCGCAACCTGACCAGCAGCCACGAGTGCGGTCGTTTTTGGCAAACGCTGGAATGATCTTCCGAGTCTGGAGAAGATCGCATAAAGTGCGGACAATCCGGCGAGCATTCGGTGGCCCCGATGTAGTGACCGTGCACAACAAACACCTGCTCGACTCGCCACATAGTGTCGTTTGTCGACCAGAGAACCAAAGGATCCCACTCTGACAACAGTCTGTGCAGCATGATTGCAAACGCGACAGTCATGTTTCTCTGTGAATCACCAAAACACAAATAGTACCACTCGAGCATGTTGTTTGCGATCGCTTGTCGATCTTTCCTTTCGTCCGCGTCGCTTTTTGCAGCCAATTCGCGCATTGCCGCCCTGACAGTGCTCGGGTCGGCGTCTTTCGAAAATCTCTGTGTCGTTTCATCGATCAGCTTTGCTGCGCGCAGAAACTCGACATTCATTTCGGTCACCGCCGCATCCAAATCGCGGTTGAGCATTTCGTACCTCGATACGGCAATACCCATTCGCTTCTCGACCGCAGAGTGCACGAGATGTATTGCAATGGTTCCCGGAAACCAATAGTGAAATGAGAGACGCTCAGGGTCGTCGATGATTGTGTGATATTGGCTGGCGTGCATGTCTAAGAGATCAAGGAACTGCTGATGTGTCCAATCGTTGTACGTTTTTTCTGCACTGGAAGTGTTGCTGCTTTTGTCGGCGTCGATGACATCCTTGAGAGCGCGATACCATCGTTTCTCTTGATTGCGCGCACTGATCACCATTACACCCCAAAAATGGAGTACCAGCGATCCAAACGGCAACGACTTGAATTTTTTGCGATTGGCAGTGGTGCCGCTCATATTTGTGGGTCGACGAAAAATTTGGCTGCAACCAGACACACAGTCAGTCTCACGCTTGCTGTCGTTTCGCTCTGACAGGAAAAAGTGTGTGCGCGCGCGGCGGCATCAGAGCGAAAAGTGTGCGCGCGCCTGTTTTTTTGGATTGTGCATAGAAAAGCAGAAGCCTCGTCTTTTTTACGTTTCTCCTCAAACTCGCTTGGAAATGTTTTTGACGATCTTGTTGGCGCGCTGAATTCGTGCCTCTTGCTCTTCGATGATCGAGAGTGCATTGAGAAAAAGGCTGCACATCTGCGTGTCCTGTCCAATTTCATGGTCTGCCGCGGAAAGAAGGAACTGCTCCCTCATGTGTGTCAGCCGATCTGCTTCCACGTTGCGCTTCAGCGTGTGCACGAGCGTGTGCTCATAGCGCTTCAATTGCTTGGCCTTCTTCGTCACAGTTCCTTCGCTCTCACTCTCTTGGTCGGCGTCACATTCGACACTACTGCAACTGCTCACTTCTTCTTCCTCTCCTTCCACTTTGCTCTTTTGCAAGTTGACGCGCTCTGCGCCGAGTTGTTCCTCTGCGTCAGAGTTTTCATCGCCCGTGTCGCTCTCGGTGCGATCACTCGAGCGCGGAGCACTTTCGCCGCTGACGCTCTCTTCGTCGTCTTCTTCGTCGTTGCCGCTGCGCTCCTCGGACGCACCGACACTGCCTTCGATCGATGCATCTTCTTGCACTGCGTCAGCGGTGTCTTCATCGGTGCCGCTGCTGCTGATGTCTGCCTGCTCTGCTCGGTTGTTGCCTCCATTGTCAATTTCGGCGAGCAAGCGACGCTGTGCGCGCGCTGCTCGGCGAAGTTCCGGTGCCACATCGTTAGAGTGACACACGGCGGCCCAAAGATCGGGCTTTGAGATCGCATTGGCAAGTCGCTTGCGCTTGCGCTCCTCTTGGACCTCTGCTGTCACGGGCATGCGCACTTTACCGTGCAGTTGGCGGAAACTCGACCACTCCTCTTCGATGCGCGCAAAGAGCGTTGGAACGTGGCGCGCCACAGCAGCACCCACCTTTTGTTCGAGATAGATGTTGAGCGCTTCGAAATATTTTGGTGCCTTGACCGGAACCGGATAGGTTTTCACCTGGCCGTTTTGGTCGCGCATCAAAACAACCTGGTCGCTTTGCATTGGCTGCGCACGGTCTTCTTCGTGCCCGTTGCTTTCGCTGTCGGATGACATCTATCTATATCTGTTGTTGATACGCAGTGGTGTTTGAATGAGAGTCGGGAAAGCTTTTCTCACCAACGAGTACAAATGTGGCGAGAGAAAGAAAAGTCAAAGCTACGCTTTCAATTTGACGTGTGCTCTGACGAAACGACACTCAAACTGAAAATCTTGCACCGCCGCAATTTTTTTATTCGTCAGCCGCCACGCGGTGCACCGCGCGCATTTCTGCACAAACCGAGAGCACAAAGAATACAAAAAAACCGGGGAGAAAAGACCACAAGCGTAAAACAATGAGTTCCACAGCCTCGGAAACATCTTCTGTGCGCGACGAAAAGGCGGGTGATCGGTACAAGAGTCGCAATTTGCGCGATCACGTGCGCCAACGACCCGACTTGTGGCTTGGCCCAATCACGCAGGCGCAACATGAAAACGTGCGTGTCTACGACGAAGAGAGCAATCTGATGCGTTATGAGACGCTCACGTACAGCCGTGCACTAGTGCAAATTGTACAAGAAGTGCTGACCAATGCTGGCGACCAAGAGCACAAAGATCCCGCAATGCGCACGATTCGCATCACTGTTCCCGAGTGTTCAGAGAGTCGAGATGCTCCAATTGTGGTGGAAAATGACGGCCTCGGAATTCCTATTCTCCAAAAGGATGTCGTAAACAACCAGCCAGAGGAGATATGCGAGGAAAACGATCAGTCCGAGGTGCAAAAGGCCAAACGCGCCAAGAAGAGCGGCAAAGACGCCGAACAAAGTACCAAAGTGTGGATTCCGACGCTCTGCTTTGCACACGAGCGATCGGGCGACAATTTTGACGACACTGAGACGCGCTGGACGGGCGGACGCAACGGACTCGGCAGCAAACTGAGCAACGTTTTGTCGACGCGCTTCACTGTCGACGTCAAGGATCCCATTCGGCACAAACAGTTCTCTCAGACCTGGGAGGACGGTATGGCAAGAGCCACGCGACCGAGTATTCGAGCGCACAAGGCCAAAACAGGCATGGTGCGCGTATCGATGTTGCCAGAGTATCAACTCTTTGGCTATGAAAACGGCCAGATGGATGAGACTACGCGTCGCTTGATCATTACGCGCGTTTTTGATCTGGCAGCGTGCACAGGAAAACGCGTGCGCGTTCTGCTCAACGGCAAGGCGGTTGGCGTGCGCACATTTGAGGACTATGGAAACGTCGTCTTTGGCTCGGTTAAAAAACAGTGGCCGCGAGTGTACATGTCGCACTCGATGCAGCACGAGCAGAAAATCGAACAGCACGACAGCGAAACTGGCGAGCGCACTGCCGACAAAGTGGAACAGGTGTCGGTTCTGCGCATGGAAATGTTGCTTGCGGCGGCGACACCAGCCGAATCAGAAAAAGACGCCGATGTCGTGGCAAACGCACCGCACACTGTGCCGGGCCACGTGGGGTTTGTCAACGGCCTGCCGTGCAATGACGGCACGCATGTCGACTATCTACTTGGCAAAGTTGTATCACTCGCCCTCGATCATTTGCGCAAGAGCAAGAGCAAGAAAGACGCAGTTCTCATTCCGGGAACAATTGGCGAGCAGACAAACGACACTGAGGACGACAAATCGCAGGTTGCCTTCAATGCCGGCCGAATGTTCTGTGACTACAGCGCAATCAAACCGCAAATGGTGAAGCAGCACTTGCGCATCGCGGTCAAGGTTCTGATTGACAATCCAGAGTTTGCTTCGCAGACGAAAGAGTGCCTCACACGGCTGTCGAGCAAGTGGGGCTTCACGCCAAAGTTTGATGCTGCTCGCGTTGCCGCCGATCTGCAAAAGATTGGAGTCATGCGCCTAGCAATGGAGGAGGCAATGTTGGCACAGCAGCGAAGTCTTGGTCGACAAATGAGCAAGAAGAGTGCAGCGAGCGGCACCGCTGTGCCCGGCGGTGGGCGCGGTCTGCTCGCGCGCCCCAATGTGCCCAAGTACGATCACGCCATCAAGGCGGGACACAAGAATCAACACAACGTGCTGATTCTAACAGAGGGTGATTCGGCCAAGCAACTCGCGGTGGCGGGCAAGCGCGTCACCGGCTCGGACAACTTTGGCATCTTTCCGCTGCGCGGCAAGCTGAAAAACGTCAGCGACATGACAATGGCACAACTGATGAAGTCAAAGGAGATCAACGACATTGTGACCATTCTCGGCGGCTTTGGGCCAAGCATACAGACGCCAAAACAACTGCGCTATCAGCAGATCTTTCTGTTTGTCGATGCCGACCCAGACGGTTCGCACATTGGCCTGCTGATTATCGCAGCGCTGCGCCGCATATTCCCGACAGTGGTGGCCAACTTTCCGTCGTTCATGGTTCGCTTTGCAACGCCGATCCGTGCCGCCACACTGACCAACAAAGCGCAAGCAAAGAAGAAGCCGCACTTGGCCACACTGTTCTTTCTCAGCGTCGCCGAGCACGACGAGTGGCTGCGCACTGGGCGCATCCCTGTGGTCAATCAAACCGACACGTATGCCGAAGAAGATGAGAATGTATGGTGCAACGATGCACTGGAGCCGCGGTACGACGGCTTTCCAGACTCGCAGGCGCGCCTGGACGCCTACAGTATTCAGTACCTCAAGGGTCTCGGAACATCGA
>Ga0193964_1001192_pt1 | contig 11618 bp, 7 predicted proteins | sample FB_7_MG_FD_140323 | JGI IMG/M metagenome (GOLD analysis project Ga0193964, IMG submission 140323) | Microbial mat bacterial communities from the Broadkill River, Lewes, Delaware, United States - FB_7_MG | ecosystem: Environmental > Aquatic > Freshwater > River > Microbial mats | place: USA...
GGTGGATTAAAATAAATCCCTATTCACCTCTCAGGAATTTTTCGATAAAGTTTTATTATTAATGAACTTTATCTATTTCAAACAAACCATTCAACCGGGAATTATTTCTATCTTGGTACTTAATTCAACAATTTTTTGAGACTTTCTTATAAAAATAATAAGGGCTCCGCCCATAAATTCAGGCACCGGTTATTCCGACGGGTTTCCGGGTTGGGCTGCATGGGGCATCGCACCCAGAGTGATCAGATTATGGATCAATGCGTCGCCAACGGAGTCATGGAACAACATAGACAACACTTCTATTTTTCCCCATTTCCTTAGCCTGATAAAGTGCGGCATCAGCTTTGGTGTAAAGATCGGTTAAAAAACTGTCGCAGCACTTTACACTGTTGCCGAACTCTTCGGTGTATAATCCAATGCTTACCGTCAGAAAAATTTCATGTTCACCATATCGAAAGATATGCTCTTCTACGCGTTTTCTCAGTCTTTCGGCAGTAATCAGCGCTCCTTCACTCCCAGTGTCAAGCAGGACCAGGCTGAATTCTTCGCCGCCATAGCGGATGGCAAATTGGTCTTCTTCTCCAATTTTATTCATCAAATTGGCAGCTATATCGCACTTCCGAACCGTCATCTGCATAATATTTGCTATTGATTGTAATATGCGATCCCCAGCTTCATTGCCAAAGGCATCATTGATCTTTTTAAAATTATCAATGTCAATCATCATCATTGAGATGGGGCTTTTTTTGCGAAGACTTCTATCAATTTCTTCTCTCAAACGTTCGGAATAAAAACGTCTGTTATACAGTCCGGTGAGAGAGTCAGTTATAGCTTCATGATCTTTTGCGACCATTTTTTCGTAGTATATACTGCTCATGATCATACTGGACACCTGATTTCTGAAAACTTCCAAGAGTTCAGCGCCCAGGTACTCCAGTATGGGGTTTGCTGATTCTATACGCATAGCCCCAAGTATATTTTTGTCACTGACAAATGGTATAGAACACGTGTTCTCCTCAATAACCACCCGATTGCCGGTAAAAGCTTCATCAAATGCAGAAAAACTTTTCAGTGTTTTCGGTAGCTCTTCATCATGTTCATATCGCCCTATTCCGAAATTCATCGCTACCTCTGCATTATTTGCGTACAAAACACAAAAACCATCTTCACCATCCACCATGCTGAGGAGCTGAAACAGTAAACCTGAGGTTAAGTGCCTTAGAGAATGTGGAGGGATTTTATTGAACATGCTGATTGCATGCAAAATCTGACGAAGACCATCACGCTGTTTTTCAATGGATCGAAGGTAATTTTCCAATTTTCTTTTTCGATTCCATGAGCTCAACATATTCACTGCAGCCTGATTCAGTTCATCAACCGAGAAAGGTTTCTTAATATAAAGAAGTTCATCTTGATGATCGTCTGTAAACAGAGAGCGGATTTCGTCTACCTCACGGTCTGTGTATGCAGTGACGACGCTGCATATAAGGTCGCTGTCCAGCAACCTTGCCGCCTTGATAGTTTCATAACCGTCCATACCGCCCGGCATGCGCATATCAAAAAAACCTGCGCCAATCCTTCTTCCATTTTTCAACTCATTTTGTATTATTTGTATTGCTTCTTCTCCGGAAGAAGCAAGCAGGAGAATAAAGTCCGGTTTGGCAAGAGTACCACTTTCTTCCAGATCATTTGCCAGATTGAAAATCTCGTCTAAGGGATCGTCGACCACCGGGCTGAGAACTCTTTGGTAGATATCTCGTATGCTTTCCTCATCGTCGACACAAATGATTGTATTATTTTGCCACGGTATATTCATTGTTTTTCCTTTGCCGTGTTTAAAGTGATAAGAAAGCTACTCCCTTCTCCCGGTATTGAGCTGGTCAATACGATATCTCCGCCAGTTTCACGGGCAATTTTACGACTGTAACTCAGCCCCAATCCAGTGCCTTCTCGTCCTTTGCTGCTGAAACCAGTTTTAAACAGCAAGTGCTCTGCATCCGAACTAATCCCAATACCGGTATCGCTAAATTGAATGCAAGCCAGGTCACCCTCCTGCCACAACTCGATTGTGACAATTTTCTTGCGCTGATTGTTATTGGCTTCAATTGCCTGCTTTGCGTTTTTCAGTGAATTTGAAAAAATGGAATATATTTCCATATAATCAGCATATAATTCCGGATCAGTGTTATATTTCTTGTCGACGTAAATACCGCGTTTGTTCAATCCATCGCTCATATCCTCAACGACTTCATTGAGCAATTTACAAAGATGAAATTTTTCCGGATTCTTTTCGTGGCGTGACATCTCACGGAGATTATCAATAATGCGGATAACACGGTGGATAAGTTTATTGATAAAATCCAGATTGTCAGCCTGTTCCCCGCCTTTTGTAACTATTGATTCTGCTATTTTATGAAGCAGTTGGATATCCTTTTGACCTCTTTCTTTCATGTACTTATCAAGGTTACCGGCGTTTAGTTCCTGCTGCCAATCACCAACCAATTTGAGGAGCATTTTATTGACTTGATCGACCTTTTTTTGCTCTCTGATGTTGAGGTCTAATCGTGTATAAATGGCACTTATCGGATTAAGCACCTCATGGGCAACCATTCCTGACATTTGGCCGACAATAGCGAGTTTCTCTGTCTTCAGGAGATCCTCTTGTGCCGCCTTGAGCTTTTCATCTGCCAGCTGCTTTTCTTTACTAGTTTTCAGTTCTCTACGAATGTCCTTGCCTATAATCAAGTAACCGATTTTTCTTCCCTCCGGGCCTATCAACTCTACAACATTAAAGGAGGCCGACAGATCGTTGCCCGCTTTTGTGGTGAGATCGAGATGCGAAATGTACTGTGCATGTTCACCTGTACCATCAAACAAGTCTGAATTAAGTCGGCTGGCGAAGCCCTGTCCAATTTTTGTCAATGGTTGTTGCATCAGTTGTTCTTCGCTGAACCCCAAAAGGGTGACGACCCTGGAGTTGATTTTCATAATCTGCCATTCAGGTGATACGACAATCAGCAATTCCGTCATTGAATTCATGATATATTCAATGAATTGTCGTTCCTTGTTTAGCTTTTTCTGGGCAACAGAAAGTTTCTCCAGCATGGAATTGAAAGATTCAGAGAGCTTACCCAGCTCGTCTTTTGAACTCCATTCCACCCGTTGCGCCAAGTCACCGTTTTTAAGAATAGTCGAGGTCACCTGTTGTAGTTTTGTTATCGGCTCTGTAATCTTTAAACCCAGTTTTTTGGAGGCAATCTCGGCGAGAAGTATTGCCCCGAGAGTTGCAAAAAGAATCAACCCAAAAAGTATGAATAGAGGTGATACGATAGCCTTGATTGGCTTCAACACAAAAACATTCCACTTTGGATCGGAGAGTGCATGAACTGTTACCAGAAATGATGCATCCTGGACCGCCACTCTACCGATATATTTTTTTTCAAACGGTGTACCCTTATCGACCATCACATTCGGTAGAATATTTTCAACATCGAGGCCTAAGTGCTTATTGTCGGGACAATATAAAATTCGATTGTTTCTATCTGTAACAACAAAAGATTGGGCCTTATTTTTGCTTAACAGGGCATAAAGGTCCTGGGCAAATCTTTCAAGAGTCAGGGAGGCTCGAATTGTTCCCAGGTTGTTGTCGAAATAATCGATATGCTGGTAGTATAATTGATGTACGAACGTTTTAAGATCGTTGTCAAAAACAATCTCCCCGACAATAAGTGTGTTGGGATTTTTTATAGCCTGGGAAAATCCTTCAGATGTATCTGTTTGTCCAACATCTCTGTTTATTTTGAGTCCAACCGATGATAGGTCGATTGTCCCCTTATCGTCTATATAGGCAATTTTTCCAAAGATATCTTTGTGTCTGGCAAAAAGGGTAGTTAAAATTGAATCTCGAGACGAGTGGTAATAAAGCTCCATTTCATTCGATTTTGCTATTTGCACTAATGCGTTGCCTGAATTGGCTATATCTTGCTGAATCAGGGACATAGTCAACTCTGCAGAATTATTGAGATCGTTTTCGACTACTTTAAAAAAGATCCGAGTTGCGATAAAAAAGCATGATAAGCCGATAAACAGCCCCATACACAAACCAATCCCCATACGGAGAATGAAAAGTTTCTTGCGTATTGCCAGTGAAGAAACGAAACCTGTTTTTAATATGGAAAGCATATTTTTGTAAGACAGGCCTACTTTGAAAAACTTTTTACGGGGACAATACCCAAGGATGAAATAACCTCCTGTGCTGCTGTTTCCTGCACAAAAGTAACAAAAGCGGTGGCCAGTTTGCTGGGATTAGCTGGTGTGACCAGGTAAAGTTCAGTAACAAGTTTGTATTTCTTACTCTGAACATTCTGGGAACTTGGGACGATTGAATCCACGGAAAGTATATTTAATTGCAACTTTTTTGCGATCGGCTGTGTGACATAACCAATGGTGTTCAAGTGTCGCTCGATTGCCTCTGCCGCCTCTTGCGTACTATAAAGGACTTTGCCCCCATCTGGTATGTTTATTGTCTCATTTGAAGTGGAGGTGAGATACGCGTCTATTATTTGTCGTGAGGAATCCCCGAATTCTCGATTGATGACATACATTTTATGATCTTCACCACCGATTTCATTCCAGTTTTTAATCGTACCGTCATAGAGTTTAAGGATATCATCCTTGGTAATGTTTGTTACCTTTGTCTGATTGGTATTCGTTGCAAATACAACTGGAGATAAGGCAAAAACTGTTTCAGTAAAACCATAGCCCTGTTCTTTTGGCTTTAGCTTACGTGCCGTGCGAGCCAACCCCACGGTCCCCGCTATTAGTCGCTTGATGCCCCCGCTACTACCAACGCTGTCCGGTACGGAGATGCTGGTTCCGGGATGTGTCGTTTCAAACAGCCGGGCCAATTGTCGCACAACCTCCTGGCTGTCACCGGTGCCTGCAATAACAAGCTGGTCTTCAACGGTAGCATTACCGACGCTTCCATGAAAAAAAATGATAATGAAGAAAATAAAAAAAAACCTATTCATTGCATGTCTCCTCAATACTTTTTAGTTTTGACTCCTTCAACAGGAGGTAAAGGACTCGGAAAAAACAAATGCAACAGATTTTGTGCCGAATTTGTATTCGTATTTTAGGCACGACTCAGGGGACATATTGAAATATGTCCCCTGAGTTACAACGAAAAATACGGATAAAAAGGCAAGGTAAATGGGGGATTTATTTTTTGCCGAGTTCCTAAGAGCCTTTTTAAAGATTTATGAATCGGCTGCAATCCCCTAATTTTTAAACAGGCTCTAACTATTATTCGTCAGTACAATTTTTGTATATAGATTATATTATAACTTAGATTTCGCTTGTTCAAGAAAGAATTTTAGAAGGTTTTATTCCGATTATGGGCCTAACCCGAATATTTACCCCTCGGGAATCTTATCACCGCACACCTGATACGGGTGATCATGGGGTCTGTCCGTGATCACTCTTTTGCGGTAATTTTTTTTTCAATCATGATTTTCAGGATGGTGCGGTCTGTTTCGATCATGCCTTCCCGGGACAGGGTGCCGATGTTCTGCATTGTTTTTTCCGGGGATGCTCCGGTGATACCATCGGTGGCCTGGACCCTGACCCCCTGAAGGGCGAACAGAGCGGATTGAACTGCGGTTCCGGCAGCCGTGGCCAGTTTCAGGGCGCATCCGGGTTTGGCACCATCACAGATGACCCCGGCCAGGTCTTCGATGAGGTTGGAGATGGCCCCGGCAATATGATGGGTGGTACCACCCAGAAGATAGGCTACGCCTGCGGCCGCACCCGCCCCAGCTGCCACGGAACAGCCACAAATGGCAGACAGTCGGCCGGTATGCGCCTTGATATAGGCTGTAATCATGTGGCTCAAACCCAGGGCCTCAATCACGACATCCTCGGAGCAGGTCACATAATCTTTGACCGCCCAGATAGGCAGAACAGCGGTCAATCCATGGTTTCCACTGCCGGCTGAACTCATGGCCGGCAGGTTTACCCCGGCCATCCTGGCATCCGCGGCTGCGGAAGCCAGCATGCGAGCGGCAAGAACCATGTCCTGACGAATAAGGTTCTGCCGAATCAACCGTTCAAAGGCCCTGCCAATACCGAGTCCGGGTCCGTATTTCAGTCCGTAATCAGCCAGGCGCATATTGACCTCCACCCCCTCTTTGAGAAACTTTCTATCCTCATCATCCAGCTGGTCCACAAGGGCCACAAGTTCATTTAAGGTCAGGCTCTTGATCCATTCTTCCACATTGGCCCGATCAGGTTCTTTGTCTTGAAGAACATTAAACAGCAAAGGATGAGTTTCAAGGTCTTTTCCGTCCAGGGTCAGCCGGATAATCTGGTCGTGGAAATCTCTTATTTCCGCTTCTGCCTGCCGGCCGCCGGCTGTAATGCGCACCCGCACACAGATGCCCTGAACATTATCAAGAAGAAGGATCGGCACCGACGGATCCAAGCAAAATTCAACAACCTGATCCAGGGCTTGTTCAGAAACGGATTCCAACACTTCCAAACCCAGCGTTGGATCACCTCCGAATGCGCCTAGGGCTGCAGCCTTATCCAAGCCGGAAAGGTTATTGGAGCCGGGGATGGTCACGGCCATGCCATTTTTATAAATGTTAGGGTCGACCCAGGCTTCAATGGATTCAAAAGGCCTTTCGTCAAGGAGGGAAGCTGCGGCGGCAGCAGCCAAAGCTACGGCCACGGGTTCTGTACATCCAAGCGCCGGCGCAACCTGGAGCCTTAAGATGTCTTTCAGTTCAAATACCATTACACCTCTTTTTAAAAATAGGCGCCCCCAGTTCCCGAAATGGAATCCAGCCCCTTTCTTTACCGGCATCAATCGGTTTGTGTACAGCCCCATCCCGGGCACATACGACAACGGAAAGTCTTTTTAGGACAAGTTGTCCCAAAATGACCGACTCTGGTCTTCCATGGTTGTGCCGTTGGAATGGGTGTTTCCGTTTTCCTGACGGGAATTGTCGTTAAAATTTGTGTCATGCGGCCGCGATCCCACAAGCCGAGCCACACGGTCTTCAATGGGCGGATGGGTGGAAAATAGATTCATCATCTGCTTTCCGGTCAACGGATTGACAATAAACATATGGGCGGTCGCAGGGCTGGCATCAACCTGGTCCCGGCTGCGGCTGAAACTCCCCAGCTTTGACAACGCTGATGCCAAGCCGTTGGGATTTCCGGTAATGCTTGCAGCCGTTGCATCTGCCAGGTATTCCCTGGATCTGGACACGGCCATCTGAACGATCATTGCGGCAATGGGCGCCACTATGGAGACCACAAGCACGCCAATGATTCCAAGGCCGCCGTCGTCATCATCCGAACCGCCGAAAAAGGCTGAAAACCTGGCAATGGACGCAATCCACATGATGGCTCCGGCCAGGGTGGCCACAATGGTAGAAATAAGAATATCACGATTTTTTACATGGCCCAGTTCATGGGCCAGCACCCCTTCAAGCTCCTCCTGGTTCATCATGCTCATCAGACCCTGGGTCACGGCGACAACGGCATGATCCGGATTCCGGCCCGTGGCAAAGGCATTGGGCGCGGATTCGGGAATAAGATAAACCTTGGGCATGGGCAGATCCGCCTGGCGGGCAAGGCGGGCCACGGTATCAAACAGATCCGGGGCCTGGGAGCGTTCCAGGGGCTGTGCCCGGTACATTTTTAAAACAATTTTATCCGAATACCAATAACTTGAAATATTCATGACACCAGCAAAAATCAAGGCAATGAACATGCCGGCCTGTCCGCCTAAAAGATATCCGAGTACCAGGAACAAACCGGTCATCATAATCAGCAGCATACCGGTCTTAAATTGATTTGCCATATTTTCTCCCACACTGATAATTTATTTATTCACACAAAAACAATATAAATCCCACAATAAAAAAATCAACCATGTATGGGAGAATTCCCCACTCATTTCCGAGCCCTATACCAAGTCAAAGGGACGATCATTTCCCGTTCAATTCACCTAAACCAGGTTACCGTTTATTTAACATAATCAGGGTAATGTTTCTTCATACATCCAGGACAAATACCATGGCTTAAAGTAGCTTCTGAATTTTCATAAAGATATGTTTCCAAGTTATTCCAGTACCCTTGGTCGTCACGAATTTTTTTACAGTGAGCACAGATCGGAATCAACCCTTTCAAGGTTTTTATATCTTCGAGCGCTGTTTTAAGTTTCACAATATTTTCTTGCTTTTCGTGTTCGATTTGTTTTCTTACCGTGATTTCATCATTAAGGTTTTTTATGGTGGAATCCAGCTCCTTGAATATAAGTTTGTACGGCTCTTTGATGCCTGTCTGAACAATGGCTTTATAAATGAGATAAAATGAGAAAATTTTGAAATAGTGGCCGATGAGATTTGAAACCCCATAATTAGATATGTAAAATGTAAACGCCAACTCAGCAACGATCGTACAACCCATTGAGGCCAGTATCCAACTATAAATTTTGCCTTCAAATCGGTTACGGTTTTTATAAAGCAGCCACATGGAAATAAGAAGAATAATACAGATAATATATTCACTTATCTTTTTGAACGTAGTCAGACCCGTTCCTTCTATAAAACAGACAGGAAAAAATTGCCAAACAAAGATACTTGCAACAAGAAATGTGGTGATGAGTGTATAAATCAAAAACAGGCGTTCAGGCTTGAACTGCTTGTTGCTATTCAGAAAAAAAAAGGCAAGAAAAAGCGTCATAGATTCCATATAACGCGCACCAATCCACAATTGATTGGCATAAAAGTCATAGTCTGTAAATATTGGCATGCCTTTGTAGGAAAGCGTATGAAGCAAGTCTAAAAAAGCGATGAAAAGATATGCAATACCAATAAACAGTAGGTAGGGATTTTTTATAAAATTTTTGGAGTTCCAGGTAATCATGAAAAACGAACCTGCTACAATGATACTAAAAATTTCTGCCAGGGTATGAAAAAGAAGATAATTTACAAAAGTTGTGAAATAAAGACTGACGAGGAGTACAATATAAAAAATGCTCTGAACCATAAGATTAACTTTCCTGAAATATTTTGTTTATCAGCCCATTAAATTTTAGGTAACTCTCCTGAATTATAGTTCATTGATCCGACAATATAAAAATTTAGGACCGCAGATTAAATAAGTTGGGCAGAAATAACGCCGATTTTTGGTTCATCTACAAGGCGCATTAAAGGTTAAATAACAGGCCTATTGGATCTTTGATGCAACGAAGTAGATGGGCCAAAAGGCAAGCTATTTCGTTCAAGTTATTTAATCTGCGGCCCATAATTTTAGCACATAGATCCCGGCATAAAAAGCAAACAAAAATTTAAGCTAATTCTTCCCGTGATGATCTTCGACAAGGAATAATATCCCGGGCATCGGGGTATTCGCGGAAATGCGGCGGGGCAGGACTTAAGCAATCAAAATAGGCAGGGCTGAGTAATATGGATATTTTATATGTAAAAAATACCACAAAAACTAATATATTAAATTCACACTTTTTGTTACAAAAAATGCATAAAATTCTATTTAATAACATCCCTTATTTTTTTACACGAACCCAGAGCATAAACATCCTATTTCAAATCAAATAGTTAGCAAGAATCGATGGATTTCCTATCTATGGGTATAGATATTGCTAATAATAATTCTAACCGACAAAAATAACGTTGCCTGGCTCGAAAAGGCAAATGCGCCATAAGATATCGTTAGATTACCACGGCGAATGATAAGAGGAGTTTTAAATGAAGAAGTTGATATTGTTTTTATGTGTTTCTTTTTTTGTTGTGGGTGTAACGCCTACATTTGCCATGACCATTGATGTTTGGGAAGTTACGAACGACAATACCTCACAGATCAATGATTGGATTGGTGCCCAACACGGTTCCGTTCATGTTTTAGAGGATTTTGAAGACATTGAACCAGGGTGGTATACCCAAAAAGATACGGGCGTGGGGACATTCACTGCTGAAGGCGACATCGGCACAGGGGCCACGTCATATAATAAAAATCATAATCAGATTTCTTCTTCTCCGTATTTTTCTATTCAGGAAGACGACGATGACTGGTACAGGTACGGTCGCAACAATACAACAACAGGTGAAGACGCACGTAAATGGTTAGACTCCGGAGATATTACTCTGCTCACGTTGACGCTTAAAGATACGTCATTGACGAACTTATTTTTTTATATCCAGGACCCAGGTGAGTTCAGTGTGACCACTCTGTTTGTCAATGATGATAATGATCCAGCCACGCATTACAAGTTTTCCAAGAAAGCGAATAAGGCAAGTTTTTTTGTTGGTATTTCATGGACCGACGAGGAAGTTCTTTCCACACTGTCCTGGGCAACGAAGTCACAAAGTGACGGCTTTGGCTTAGATGATTTTTCAACGATTCAGAATCCGGAACCTGCAACAATGTTCCTCTTTGGATTTGGCCTTATCGGGATTGCAGGTATTACCAGGAGAATGATTTAAACAAACTTAGATTTTAATTTATAAGCAGCAGGGATCTTTGGAAAAAGCCCTGCTGTTTTTTTAGGATGCCAACGAGGGCATCATCTCAATAAGATCTAATGCCCGGTGCACAACGTCCGGCGATAAATGGATTCAAGCAGCTCCGGGGTTACGGGCTTGTTGCCTGCGGCAGCTGCAGCCCGGACCTGGGGCAGCAACCTCTGGGCGGCATCTGCATCAATGTTAATATTGCGATGGGCCAGGGCATGTTTTATGGCAGCCGAGCCGGAGTGAACTCCTAAAACCATCTGGCTTGGGTTACTTCGGCCCACCTGTTTTGGATCATATAATTCATAGGATTGTGTATTTTTCAACAGGCCGGCGCAATGGATGCCGGACTCATGGGAAAATATCCTGGACCCCACAATGGGTTTGGCCGCATGGATCTGCTGCCCTGAGAATGTTGCCACTGTATTGCATAGCCGGGCAAACCCTGACAGGCGCATATTGCTTTTTTTTGCACCAATACCGAACAGGGCCATGGCCGTTTCTTCAAGGGGGGCATTGCCTGCCCGCTCCCCAAGTCCGTTCACCGTGACGCTGATGGCTTTGGCGCCTGCATCCACGGCAGACACAGCATTGGCCGTGGCCATGCCAAGATCGTTGTGTCCGTGAAATTCCAGAGCCAGCCCGGGAAGACGAATTAAAAGGGTCTCGACCATATCCATGAGTGCGGACGGGGTAATCATGCCCACGGTATCGGCAAGCCGTACCCGGTGGACGCCTAATTCCATGGCTTCCCGGCAGAACCGTAAAAGAAAATCCATGTCCGTGCGGGTGGCATCCTGGGCGCCCACGGACACCTGATCAAAATAGTGTCTTGCGAACCGTACGATTTCATCCAGGGACTCAAGCACCCATGCCTCTTTTTTTTCAAAGGTTTTGAGCAGAATGGATGACGTGGGAAAACTGATGTGTACCCCGGGGGTGTTGCAGCCAATAGCCAGTTCAATATCTTTTTTGACCGCCCTGCACCAGCAGGTGAGCATGCTGGGCAGGTTCAACTGGGCAATGGCTTCAATTTCCCTGCAGGCAAACTCACCCATGGCAGGGATGCCCACTTCA
>Ga0193964_1001195_pt1 | contig 11602 bp, 9 predicted proteins | sample FB_7_MG_FD_140323 | JGI IMG/M metagenome (GOLD analysis project Ga0193964, IMG submission 140323) | Microbial mat bacterial communities from the Broadkill River, Lewes, Delaware, United States - FB_7_MG | ecosystem: Environmental > Aquatic > Freshwater > River > Microbial mats | place: USA...
ATCTTTTAATAAATCAATGGAAAGACTTGTAGAAGTAATTGAAAATGGTAAAAATTTAGGGCATAAAACGGTTAATATTACTCAAAGTATAGAATCTATTTCAAAGAAAACTTATGAATTTAATGAAGAATTAGTGAATATATTAGAGAATATTCAAAATAAATCTAAGGCACAGTTAGATTATGCTTTTAATAGTGAAGAAAAATTTACTAACCTAAATAGAAATATAAAAAACATAAATAAAGATTTAAAAATAAGTAAAGAGGCTATTTCTAATTGTATAATGTGCGGAAACGAAGGAAAAGAAGAATTATATAGTTATAAAGAAAAATGTTTTGAAAGTAGAACAGTATATAATCTTCTAAATGTAGAAATAAAAGAGCTATTAAATAAAATAAATTCAATATCTAAAATAAATCAAAATATTTATAAAATATCTAAAAGAACAAATATGGTTGCATTAAATGCAGCAATAGAGGCAGCTAGTGCAGGGGAAGCGGGAAAAGGATTTACCGTTGTTTCAGAAGAAATTAGAGAATTATCGGATATGATTTCAAAAGCGTGTAAGGATACGGATATTTTAATTGATGAATTAAAAGAGGAATCTAAAAATACAAATAAAATAACAAAAGAACATAATAAAAGTTTAGAAAATCAAGAAAAATCACTGATAAATGTAGAAGAAAAATTTGATAATATTTTATTGTCTGTATCAAATGTAGAAGAAAAAATAAATTATGTAACAAGTAATAATAAAAATATTACAAATTCACAAAATGAGGTTATAGAAAATATTAGAAAGGTTAATTTAAATGCAAAAGAGGTGCTAAATTTAATTGAAAACGCAACAGATTCTAGTAGATTGCATTTAAAGGATGTATTGGATTTAAATAAAAATATTTCAATATTAGAAAAACTATCTACAGAACTTCTTAATCAATTAAACTTATTTATTACTAGAAAATAGAAATATGCGAAAATATAATAAAACTAAATAAACTAAAAATAAATAAAGTAGGTATTAAAAAGGAATTTTACACTATATTTATATTTGTAGTGTAAAATTCCTTTTTTAATTAATTAAGAGTTTTAAATTGACTTATGCTTTGGGTAAGTTCATTAGAAACATTTTTATTATTATCAGCTAATGCATTTATTTCAACAACTGATGCGGTTTGTTCTTCAGTTGAAGCAGAAATTTGTTCACATGTTGCAGAAAGATTTTCTGTAAGAGCAGAAAGGGTTTCAATAGCAGAAGATATTGTTTGTTTACTATCTCCAACGGCATCATTTACCGCAACTACATTATCCATAGCTCCAACTAATTCAGAAATAGAACTTTGAATTTCTGAAAAAATATTTAATGTATTTTGAAGAGTTTGTTTTTGTTCTGAAGTTACAGAACTTATGGCTTTGATTTCTTCACCGGCTATTGCTGTTTTTGCAGAGATTGCTTCAATAATTACCTCAACTTGTTTAGTGGTATTATTAGTTTCTTCAGCAAGTTTTCTAATTTCATCGGCGACAACAGCAAATCCTTTGCCAGCCTCACCAGCTCTTGCAGCTTCAATAGATGCATTTAGTGCAAGTAAATTTGTTTGTTCAGAAATTGATTTAATTTGTCCCATAAATTCCTTCATATTTTTAACTGTTTTTTCAATTTCTGAAATACCTTCTGATACTTCATCTGTACGTTCTATACTTTGATTTGTTATTGAAGCTAAATTAGATATAATTTTTTCTCCATTTGTACTTAATTTATTTACTGAAATAACTCTATCATTTGCAATTTTTATACTTTCAAGACTTTCGTCTACTTTTTCGCCAAGTGATTCAACCGCATTTGTAACTTTATCTGTTTCATGTGCTTGATCTGATGCAGAAACAGCTAATGCTTCAACAGCATGTGCATTTTCTTCAATTGCTTTTGAGGTTTCTGACATAATAGAAGAAAGGTGATTAGAACCATCTTCAACATGCATGGCATCTTTTTTTAATGTAGAAATTAGAGTGCTTAAAGATTCTCTCATAGCATTAACGGACCTTGCAATAACTCCCAAGTCATCTTTTTGAATTAGAAGTTTTGGGTCTTGCAAAATAGTGAAATCACCCTTTGAAATTGAAGATAGTTGATTACTTAAATTTTTTAAAGGTTTAAGTAATAATTTAATAAATAAAAGAACAACAATTATTCCAATTATGCATGTAATAAGTGCAGAAATTATAGATTTAATCATATTTTCTCTTAATACTTTATTCATTCTATCTAAGGTTATTCCAATTCGTATAGAACCCATTAAAGAATCGTTTTCGTAATAAGGTATTTGAACATCATAGGCTTCTATATTTAATGTTTTATTTTTATAAAATTCAGCACCCTCTATTCCGTTTTGAGTTGCATTTAAAGTGATATTATCAGTATATGGAGCATCTGATAGCATTAGTTCGCTTCCTGCATATGCAATACCTTTAGTGTCCATCATAACTGCATAAACAACGTCTTTATGTTTAGAAACTTCATCTAATAATATTTGAGGATTAAATGCTTTCTTTAATTCGGTAATTGTAGAGGCATTAACACCTATTTGGACATAATAACCATTGGTACTTAATTTCATTCCGCCAAATTTTTTCATTTCAAGAGAAATTAAATCTTCCCTAATTGCCTCCATATAAGTTCTTTCACTTCCATTAAAAACAGGATCCATAATATGACCTTCATCATAACGCCAACCGACATAATCAACGATATCGGAATAGACAATTTTTCTATCGGGTCCTATTATATATATACCGCCATCTACCTTAAGTTTTGGAGCAAGTTTAATAAGTTTATCATTGCTTAGCTTATTAATATCTAGTAAATCAATTGCTTCACATGCTTGTAAAATTCTTTCAGCCATTAAATCATCTAGTACAGTTTCAAAAGTATTTGCGATTTTAAGTTTTTCATCTACAGATTTTGCTAAAGTAAAACCCATTTCTTTCATTTCATTTTTAAATATTTTCTCTGTTGCATTTAGATTTTGAAATGTAAGCCATCCACTTACTAAGATAACTAATGCTAAAAATAATACGACTAATTTTGTTTGAAACTTTAATTTCATAATAACCCCCCTATGGAAATATGTAATTTGAATCACATATTTATACCCAATTAATTAGATTTATAACATAGGAGAAGTCGTAAATGGTATATAAACAGTAAAGGTAGTACCAATATTAAGTTTGCTTTTTACAGATATTTTTCCATTAAAAGCAATAACAATATGTTTAACTATAGCAAGACCTAAGCCAGTGCCACCTTCTTTTCTAGAGCGTGCTTTATCAACTCTGTAGAATCTTTCAAAAATGCGATTTAAATCATCATTTGGAATTCCTATACCAGTATCTGATATTATTATGGATATTTTTTCTTGATCTTTTGTTATGGACACTTTTACTTTGCCATTTTTAGGAGTATATTTTATAGCATTATCAATTAAGTTTATTAATATTTGATCAAACCAATTCGGTTTTCCAAGAATATTAGGAAGAATTTCATCTATAATAGTTTCTAGTTTAATATTTTTATTTTTAGCAATTGGTGCTAACATTTCAAGACATGATTTTATTCTATGATTAATATTTATGGTTTCTTTGGGCATTTTATTATCTAAAGCTTCAATATCTGAAAGAGATAATAAATCTTTAGTTAAAGCTCTAAGTCTTTCAGATTCTAATAAAATAATATTTGCAAATTTTTTGCGGTTTTCAAAAGACAAATCTTCATCTGATAAAATTTCAGCAAAACCTTTTATAGAAGTAAGTGGAGTTCCAATTTCATGAGAAACATTTGCAACAAAATCTTTTCTCATTGTTTCAAGCCTTCTAATATCAGTTACATCTTCTGCAATTAATAAAATTCCTTTTTGGGTTACACCGTCGTTTGCATATATATAATTATAATGAATTGAAAGGGTTCTTTTTACATCAAAATTTATTTCAATATTTTGACTATCTTTAAAATTCTTTAAACAATTATAAAGATTTTCATTTACGTTTCTATGTTCAAAAAGCGCTTCAATTTCTTTACCTAATAAATGATTTTCATTTGTTTTAAAAAATATTTCTGCAGCTTTATTAACTGCAATTATTTTATTATTTGAATCAAATGCAATTAGACCAATTTTCATACTACTTAATATTGCTTTAGATTTTATATTTTCATCTATATTTTTTTCAAAATTATCTTTTAATGTAATACTCATTTTATTAAAATATTTAGAAAGTTCGGTTATTTCATCTTTATTTGAACTAGAATAATTTACAGTTTTTCCGAGTTCACCATTTGCTATTGCAATACTAGTCTTTTTAAGTTTCGAGATAGGTTTATTTATACTTTTAATAAAAAAGACTGAAATTAACAGTGCAAAGATAAGACCACTTAATAGTGAAATTGCAAATATTATATATAAACTATTAGCATCTTCTTTAATTTCTCGAATGGGTTTAGATAATCTAATAACGCTTATATTATCTAAATTTGTAGGGTAAGCTAAATAAAATAAATCTCTTTTTAAAGTATTAGAATGCCTTTTTGAAACACCTACAGTTCCACTTAATGCTTTAGCAATTTCTTCTCGATTACTGTGATTGTCTAAATTTATACTGTTTATATCTGAATCTGCAATAACTTCACCATTAGGAGAAACTAGAGTTATTCTAAAATTAATTTTTTTTGAAAAATTTGAAACATATTTTTGATAATCTGAAATAGATGTAATATTGAGTTCAGAAAAAAAGGAATCTAAAAGTTTTGAAGATCTTAGCAATTCACTTTCGATATCCCTTTCATAGTTTGATCTAATTAATTTTACGCTTAATATAGAGCTTATTGCTAATTCAATTAATAGAACACTTAAAAATGCATAAAAAAGTTTTTTCTTCATAATGTATCTCCTATTTTATAACCAACTCCACGTATTGTTTCTATAAAATGGAAAGAGTCACTTTCTAATTTTTGTCGTAAATGTCTAATATGAACGTCTACAGTTCTAGTATCTCCATAATATTCATATCCCCAGATTGAATTTAGTAAAACATCTCTAGAAAGAACTTTTCCCTTATATTTAAAAAGCATTAAAAGGAGCGAGAATTCCTTAAATGTTAAATCAATAAGCGTTTGATTTAGATAAACTTCATGTTTTTCTTCAGATAAGGTTAATGGACCTAAAGTAAAAGAAGAATTTGAAGTTTCTAAAATAGCATCACTTCTTCTTAATAAAGCCTTAATTCTAGCTAAAAGTTCTCTTGTTGAAAATGGTTTTGTAATATAATCGTCAGAACCAAGTTCTAAACCTATTACTTTATCTGATTCTTCACCTAACGCAGTTAACATAATTACTGGTAAATTTTTAAGTTTATCATTTAATCTTATTCTCTTTATTATTTCAATACCATCTATTTCGGGAAGCATTAAATCCAATAAAATTAAATCAAATTTTTCAGAATAAATCATATTTAAAGCATCAGTTCCAGTATAGGCACTTTTAAATATATAGCCACTTCTTTCTAAATGATAGCTAATTAATTCCTGAATATGAATTTCATCATCGACTATAAGAATTTTCTTTTTCATAATAACTTCCTCATTTCTATATTAATAATTATATTATAACTTAAAAATTAACTGAAAATTAACAATTAACATAGAATTAACAAATCATTAACGGGAGGCTAACATCAAAATAAAACCTTAGTGCTAAACTTAATTTGCAAGAAACAAAAAAATATTTAGGAGGCTTAAAATGAAAAAAATAGTGGTTTTTTTATTGTTAATATCAATGGTGCTAATTGGGTTTGTAGGATGTGGGGAGAAAAAAGAAGAATCAGTAAGCAAAGAAGTAAACAATAAGGTTGTTGAAGAAAAGGAAAGTGCAAGCAAAAGTAGTGAAGAGAAAACTAATGGAACAAATATTTCTACAAAAAAAGAATTAAGTGGAACTATAAGTATTGTAGGATCTACATCAGTAGCACCACTTGCAGAAAAATTAGCAGAAGAATTTAAGAGTTTAAATCCCAAAGTTAAAGTTGAAATACAAGCGGTAGGTTCAACGGCAGGAGTAAAAGCAGCTAAAGATAAAACGGGTCAAATAGGTATGGCTTCAAGAAATTTAAAAACTGAAGAAGAAGAGTGGAATTTAACTAAGCATATTATTGCATATGATGGAATTGCTGTGGTTGTAAATCCATCAAATGATATTTCTGAATTATCTAAAGAGCAAGTGAAAAAAATATTTAAAGGTGAAATTACAAATTGGAATGAAGTTGGAGGCAAAGATGAGGCAATTTTAGTTGTTTCAAGAGAGTCAGGATCTGGAACAAGAGGTGCATTTGAAGATATTGTTTCTTTAAAAGAAAAAGTAGAAATAAATGGTGAAATGAAGAAAGTTAGTCAAGTAAGAGAGGATGCACTTATTGCAGATGGAAATGGTGTGGTTATGGCAAATATTGCATCAAAAGACAATGCAGTTGGATATGTTTCACTTTCATATGTGGATGGTACTGTTAAATCATTAAAAATAGATGGAGAAGATGCAACTGTAGAAAACATTCAAAAAGATAAATATAAAATATCAAGACCATTCCTAATGTTAACTAATGGAGAGATGGATGATGTAACTAAAGAATATATAGATTTTGTTTTTTCTGATAAAGGTCAAGAAATAGTATCATTAAAAAATATTTCAGTAAAATAGTAAAGTTAATATAACATTTCTTAACAAATTTAGGGGTGGAAGAATGAATACAATAAATATAGACATTAAAAAAATGAATAAAAAATTGAAAAAAATTAAAATAAATGCAGATGCTAAAAATAGCATCTCTGCAAATAGAAAAACACAAAAAAGAAAGCATATTGAAAGATTAGTCGAATTTATTTTTCTATTCTGCGCCCTAGTAGCAATAATATCGGTTGGTACAATAGCAGTGTTTGTTTTTATTAAAGGAATGCCGGCGTTAGTTGAAATTGGTTTTTTGAATTTCCTTACAGGGAAGATGTGGAAACCTAGTGCTGAAGTATTTGGGATACTTCCTATGATTTTATCTTCATTATATGTAACAATTGGTGCAATAGTCATTGGAGTTCCAATTGGAATTTTATCTGCAGTGTTTATGGCAGAGTTAGCACCAAAATGGATGAAAAAAATAATTAGACCAATTATAGATTTGTTAGCGGGAATTCCATCAGTTGTCCATGGCTTATTTGGGTTATTAGTTATTGTTCCTTTTATTAAGGAACATACTAATAGTTTAGGTGGAGATTCACTTCTTGCAGCAATGATTGTTTTGGGAATAATGATTTTACCAACAGTAATTAGCATTTCTGAAAGTTCAATTAATCAAGTGCCAAAAACATATAAGGAAGCATCGCTAGGGATGGGTGCTTCAAAAATTCAAACAATATTTAAAGTTATTATTCCAGCTGCAAAATCAGGGATAATAACTGCTATTGTTTTGGGAATTGGTAGAGCAATAGGAGAAACAATGGCGGTAATTTTAGTTGCAGGGAATGCACCGCAAATTCCAACTAAAATTACTGATATGGGTAGAACTTTAACGGCTAATATTGCAATGGAGATGAATTATGCATTTGGTTTACATCAAGAAGCTTTATTTGCAACAGGAGTAGTTCTATTTTGCTTTATTATGTTGATAAATATTGTATTAAATATTATTACTAGAAAGGATTATTAAAATGAGTAGAAAATTTAAAGATAATTTAACTAAAATATTTATTTATTTATCAATAGGAATAACGTGCGTAGTATTATTTTGGATAGTAGGTTTTGTTATTATTAAAGGCGTTGGATCAATTTCACCAGAATTTCTTTTATCTCGTGCAAAAGGAGGAGATGAGGGTGGAATTTTACCTATGATAGTTAATACGATTTTTATTGTGGTTTTAACTATTTCAATTGCAACACCTATAGGGGTGTTTTCAGCAATATATTTAACGGAATACGCTAAACCAGGGAAATTATTAAAAAGCATTAGATTTACAACTGAATGTTTATCAGGAATTCCTTCAATAATATTTGGATTATTTGGAATGTTGTTTTTTGTTATTTTTTTAAAATTGAAGTTTTCAATATTATCTGGGGCGCTTACTTTAAGTATGATGGTTTTACCAACAATAATTAGGACGACAGAAGAAACATTAAAAAATGTGCCAAAAGAATATAAAGAAGGTTCTTTAGCACTTGGAGCATCGAGATTAAGGACTATATTTAAGATAATTTTGCCTAATAGTTTACCGGGAATTTTCACTTCAATTATATTAAGTATGGGTAGAATAGTTGGAGAAACTGCTGCAGTAATTTTTACAGCGGGACTTGGAAAGGAAATTGTTGATTCGGTTATGGAATCAGGAGCAACCCTTTCTGTACATTTATATATTTTAGCAAAAGAGGGAATAAATTTTGAAAAGGCATATGGTACTGCGCTTGTATTACTTGTAATAGTTGGAGTATTAAATATTTTAGCTTCAATATTAAGTAAAAAACTTAACAAGGCAAATTATTAATAATAGGAGAGAAAAATGAGTAATAATAAATTTGAAGTTAAAGGCTTAGATTTGCATTATGGTGAATTTCAGGCATTAAAAAATATAGATATGAATATAGAAACAAATAAAGTTACAAGTTTTATTGGTCCATCAGGGTGTGGTAAATCTACATTTTTAAGAACCTTAAATAGGATGAATGATTTAATAGAAAATGTAAAAATTAGTGGAAGTGTAAATTTAGATGGAGAAAATATTTATGGTAATATTGATGTTATTGAATTAAGAAAAAGAGTTGGTATGGTATTTCAAAAACCCAATCCATTTCCTATGAGCATTTATGAAAATATTGCATATGGACCTAAAATTCATGGAATAAAAAAGAAAAGAGAGTTAGATGAAATTGTTGAAAATAGTTTAAAAAAAGCGGCATTATTTGATGAAGTAAAAGACAGGTTAAATAAAAATGCATTAGGACTTTCAGGAGGACAGCAACAAAGATTATGTATTGCAAGAGCACTTTCTGTAGAGCCAGAAGTATTGTTAATGGATGAACCTACTTCTGCATTAGATCCTATTGCTACCTTAAAGATAGAAGAACTAATGGAGAAATTAAAAAAGAAATATTCTATAGTTATTGTAACGCATTCAATGCAGCAAGCAGCAAGGATTTCAGATTGTACTGCATTCTTTTTAATGGGAGAAATGATTGAATTTAACGATACTGCTACAATATTTACAAAAACAGTAGATAAAAGAACAGAAGATTATATAACCGGAAGATTCGGTTAACCTGGAGGAAAAAATGAGAGCTAATTTTATTAGTAATATGGATAAGCTAAATATATCAGTAGTTGAAATGTTTGAAGTTGTTAGAAAGCAATGTATTTTATCAATGAAGGCGCTTAAAGATGGAGATATAGAATTATCATATGATGTAATTAAACTAGATGATAAAACAGATATGTTAATGGGAGAGATTGAAGAAAAGGTTATTGAACTAATGGCACTTCAAAATCCGATGTCAAAGGATTTAAGAACTCTATTTGCAATTTCAAAAATTGTAACGGATTTAGAAAGAGTTGGAGATTTCAGTGTTAATATATGCAAAAAAGTTATTGAAATGAAGGGTGAAAAATTATTTAAACCTCTTATTGATATTCCAAAAATGAATGATCAAATAATAATAATGCTAGATTTAACTAAAGAAGCATTTATAAATAAAAGTAAAAAGGAAGCATTTAAAGCAGGAGAAATGGATGAAATAGTAGATGATTTATATGAATTGGTTTACAGTGAAATCTTATTAAAAATAAATGAAAATGTTAAAAACATAGACCAAGGAACTAAATTATTATTTATAGGAAGATATTTAGAGAGAATGGCAGATCATATAACAAATATTTGTGAAAGAATAATATATATTATTAGTGGAGATATTCTAGAAATTAATTAAAACTATAGTTCAAAAGATATTGCTATTTTCTAAATTAGAATTAGATAAATTTGTATATAATAAATATAGTTGTTATATTATTAGTAATAGCATAAGAATAATTTAAATATGAAAATTAAATGAAAATTTTTTAGGGCTAAATAAAAATTGATTAATCATTAAAAGTAATTAGATGGGTTAAAACAAGGAAAGATAAAAATAGAAATTCGCCTCTGTGGTAAAAGTATGTAAAAAGAAAATTAAAACGTTGGAAAATGGCGAGCCTTGGGCATTTAAATTCCAAAATTAAACTTTTTATATTGTATATTCTTTGCTATAATTAAGAAGAATTAGGGGGAAAATTGAATGCAAGGGTTAACCATTTTTTTTGGTAACAATGAGCAACCGCTTTATGTTAAAACAGATGAGGCGGAGGCGTTTTTAAGGTGGTTTAAGGAGGCTCCGTTGGAGAGTGTGTATACTCTTAAAGGGACACTTACTTATCATATATTAAAAAGCCAGATCAATTTTATTCAAGAGAATTAACGATGTCGCAAATCTAAGCTTGTACGCTTAGATTTTTTTGTGCTCTAAATTAAATAGAGGTATATAAATTAAAAAAATAGCCAAGAAAAACTATAAGAAGAAAACGCTTTCCAGATATTTTAGGAACTAAAATATTAGTTTCCAGATATTTTAGGAACTAAAATATGGTTTTAAGGATATTTTAAAATTTTGGTGAAATATATCGTTAAAATTTATAAAAGTTACAAAAGAGTTACAAAGAAATGTTTGGTATTTAAAATTGTTTTTAATAGCTGGGAAACGTTAAAAATTCAATTTATATATAGAAATTTTATAAATATTACTAATGATTAAATATTTATTGTTTTATCATTAAAATGGACCTTGAAAATAGAATAGATACCCTACAAATCTTTAAATAACAACAAAATAGATTATAAAATAAAGACTTGTAATTTTTATAAGGAAGTACTATAATAAAATCAAGTTGTAACCAATATGTAACTAATAGTAACCAAAATGTAACTATTGCATAAGTCGTTATTGACTACAAATTTTAGGAGGTAAGTATTTATTATGAAAACTAAAAAAATATTAGCACTTCTTTTAGCTTTAGTATTAGTTTGCTCAACTGCTCTTGTAGCATGTGGAGAAAAAGCTGAAGCAGAAAAGCCAGCTACTACTGAAAATTCTGACGCAGTTGTTCAACAAGATGAAGACACAATTACAACAGCAGCAGCAGAAGAGGTAACAGAGGAAACTCAAATGGATGAAGTTCAAATTGTTGATTACAATTTAGGAACTGAGCCTCAAACATTAGATATCGCTCGCGGTACTGATATGTATTCATCTCAAGTTCTTGTTGAAACAACAGAGGGTTTAACTCGTGTTTTACAAGATGAAAATGGAGTAGATAAAATTACACCAGCTGGAGCTGAATCATGGGAAGTATCAGAAGATGGTTTAGTTTGGACTTTCCATTTAAGAGATTATAACTGGGAAGATGGAAAAGCTGTAACAGCTATGGATTTTGAATACGGTGTTAAACGTGTTTTAAAACCAGAAACTGCTTCACAATATGCTTTCTTACTTTA
>Ga0193964_1001198_pt1 | contig 11595 bp, 10 predicted proteins | sample FB_7_MG_FD_140323 | JGI IMG/M metagenome (GOLD analysis project Ga0193964, IMG submission 140323) | Microbial mat bacterial communities from the Broadkill River, Lewes, Delaware, United States - FB_7_MG | ecosystem: Environmental > Aquatic > Freshwater > River > Microbial mats | place: USA...
ACGTAATGAGACCTAACAGTTGATAGCCAGCGTGAATCATTCGATCAAGACCCGGCTCCTCAAGACCTAACTCTGCTAAAAACTCAACCTTCTCGTCATTTTCAAGCTCAGCAATTTCAGACTCAATCTTACCGCAAATTGTGACAAATTCGGCACCTTGTTCAGCAGCATATGCTCTCACTTTATCTACATGGGGATGCTCGCCTGCTAGATCATCCTCTGAGACATTGGCCACATACAATACTGGCTTTATGGTAATCAGATGCATATCCTTAACCAAAGCAACCTCATCTGCACTCAGTTGTGCCGTTCTCGCGGGACGACCATCATTAAGACAGCCCTCTAACACCTCTAGAACCTTCAATTCAGCCTGCGCATCTTTATCACCACTGCGGGCAAGCTTTTGTGCCTTAACGTGTCTTTTTTCAACAGAATCGAGATCAGCTAGATTTAGCTCTGTCTGGATAACATCAATATCACGCAAAGGATCAACCGAGCCATCAACATGAACAACATTGTCATCTTCAAAACAACGGACAATGTTTGCTATAGCGTCAACTTGACGAATATGGCCAAGAAACTGATTTCCAAGCCCTTCACCACGGCTTGCACCTTTCACAAGACCCGCGATATCAACAAATTCCATCGATGTTGGCAAAATTCGTTGCGGCTTCACAATCTCAGCCAAAGCATCGAGACGCCGATCGGGAACAGCAACAATACCGACATTCGGCTCAATTGTACAAAATGGATAATTTGCCGATTCCGCACCAGCAGAGGTAATTGCATTGAAAATTGTTGATTTACCAACATTTGGCAATCCGACGATACCGCACTTAAATCCCATAACGCTCTCCAAACAACGATAGCCGAGACAAGCTGTCTCGGCTACCATCTATTATCTTAAAATTTTTCTACTAGGCCAATAGTGGTGCGATGACCAAAGAGACAACACTCATCAACTTGATAAGGATGTTCATAGCTGGACCAGATGTATCTTTGAATGGGTCGCCAACAGTATCACCAATAACGGCAGCATGATGTGCTTCACCACCCTTAGACTCACCTTCAATTTTACCTGTCTCGATAAACTTCTTTGCATTATCCCATGCACCGCCACCATTTGACATCATGAGAGCAAGAAGAACACCAGCAAGGGTTGCACCAGCGAGCATGCCACCTAATGCTTCTTTACCAAGAATAAAGCCGATAAGAACGGGAGCAACAACAGCAACAACACCTGGAAGAACCATCTCTTTAAGTGCAGATTGTGCTGCGATATCAATACACTTCTCAGGCTCAGGCTTAACACCTTCTTTACCTTCAAGCAGTCCAGGAATCTCACGGAACTGGCGACGAATCTCTTCAACCATTTGTCCCGCTGCACGACCAACACTTGTCATGGTTAGAGCACCGATAAAAAATGGCAGTGCACCACCAATAAACAGACCAACAACAACGCGTGGCTCAATAAGATTAATCGCTTCGAGACCAACAGTTGTCGCATAAGCTGAGAATAATGCTAACGCTGTTAAAGCAGCAGAACCAATTGCGAAGCCCTTACCAACAGCAGCAGTTGTATTACCAATTGCATCAAGACCGTCAGTGATCTCGCGTACATCAGATCCTAGACCTGCCATCTCTGAAATACCACCAGCATTGTCAGCGATTGGGCCGTAAGCATCAACAGTCATGGTAACACCAACCGTTGCCAGCATACCTACAGCAGCAATGCCGATACCATAGAGGCCTGCAAAGTAATTTGCAGTCATGATGCCAGCACAGATAATCAAGATTGGAGCCGCAGTACTTTCAAGACCAACAGCAAGGCCAGCAATGATGTTCGTTGCAGGACCAGTCTTACTTGCTTCAGCAATACGACGAACAGGAGCTTCAGCAGTATAGTACTCAGTAATCAAACCAATTGCGATACCAGCAAGTGAACCACCCACTAGCGCAAGGAAGATACCGAACTTAAGGCCCATGATCAAGATTATGAAAAGAGATGCAGCCAAGAAACCACCCGCAGCAACAAACGTCGTTAAACGTAATGCATCGGCAGGATCTTTATCTTGGAAACGCTTCATAGAGTAAATACCTGCTGCAGAGAACAGCAAACCAAACGTTGCAAGAACCAAAGGAAGCAACATCGCAGCAGATTGAATACCGTCACCGCTACCAAGTTGAGCAAGCAGCTCAGGGCTAGCAGCTGCGGCAATAGCAATTGTAGCGATAATTGAGCCAACATACGACTCAAAGATGTCTGCGCCCATGCCAGCTGTATCACCAACACAGTCACCAACGTTATCCGCAATAACACCAGGGTTACGTGGGTCGTCTTCAGGAATACCAGCTTCAACCTTACCAACAAGGTCAGCACCAACGTCAGCAGCCTTAGTATAAATACCGCCACCTACACGTGCAAACAGAGCAATTGAAGAAGCACCCATTGCAAAGCCGTTAATATAACGTGCAGTCTCAGCGTCGCCACCAAAGAAGATGTACATTGCGCCAACACCAACTAAACCAAGAGAAGCAACAGACAGCCCCATAACAGCACCGCCGTTGTAGGAAACCTCAAGAGCACGTGCTTGACCGTGGAGACGTGCTGCTTCAGTCGTACGAACGTTAGCACGAGTTGCTGCCTTCATACCGATAAAGCCACAGGTCATTGAGCACGCTGCACCAGCAAGGAATGCCATCGCAGTTTGAACGCCCATGCCAGCAAGAATCAGTAAAAATACACCCGCAACAAAAATTGCAAGCACACGATACTCACGACGCAAAAAAGCCATCGCACCATTGTGGATAGAATCCGCAATATCAGCCATGACCTCATTACCTACAGGCTCTTGCTTAACTTTGTTGTACAACATGATAGCGGCAGCAAAGCCAACCATCCCCAGAATTACGGCAAAATACGCCATTGCCAATCTCCCCTTTGAATTGATTTTTTACGGTTTTAAAACATTGCGCCCATTGTACTCGCACATGGCGTATTGTTCACCATGCACCAACAAGGCCTCAACAACCTCGGCAGCATACAAGAGCACCTCATCAAGATATTTTTTTTCACTTCCAGAAAACGGCTTCAGAACGTAGTTAGCAACATCGCCACCTTCTGGTGGACGACCAACACCTATACGTACACGAACGTAGGAATTATCACCAAGGGACTGATGAATATTACGTAAACCATTGTGTCCGCCATGGCCTCCACCAACTTTAATGCGTACAGCACCAAAAGGAAGATCAATCTCATCGTGTATCACGATTAAATCCCCCGATGTAATATCGAGGGATTTAATCGCTGATGCGACACTTTCACCACTTAAGTTCATAAAGGTCTGTGGTTGCAACAACATCACACTTCTATTGCAACAACGGCCAACACCATAATGAGCTTTGTGGCCTTTTTTTTTCAGCGAAATACCGCTACGAGCCGCCAACAAATCAACCAACATAAAACCAACGTTGTGACGTGTAGTGACGTATTTCTCGCCCGGATTTCCAAGCCCAGAAATTAAAAGCAAAACTAGGCTTCTTCCGTTGCTGCCTCTTCATCACTCTCTTCAGCATCATCATTGCCTTTGTAACCAATGACAGTAATAACTGTGAAGTTGACATCATGAGGGAGCTCAACGCCATCTGGAACAACAACGTCGTTAATATGAACAACATCGCCGATAGCAAGAGCTTCAACAGCGATATCAATTGATGCTGGAACAACTGTTGGTAAGCAGAACACCTCAAGCTCCTTACGGATAACCTGAAGACTACCACCCTCTTTTTCACCAACAGATTGACCGATAACATTTACAGGAACCATAAATGATGCGGCAGCTGTTGCGTCAATCGCTTGAAAGTCAACATGCGTAGGTACGCGGGAGATTGAGTCAACCTGCATATCTTTAACGATGGCAAATACTCCATCAAAAGAACCGTCACCCTTAAGTGTCAACATTGTGTTCCAACCAGCCTCACCACTGATAGCAGCAGCCAAAGCCTTTGGCTCAACATTAACAGTACAAGGGGCCATTTTAGGACCGTAAACTACGCCAGGAACAAGACCTGCACGACGAGCACTACGTGCTCCACCTTTGCCAACTCGCTCACGCAGTGTTACATTTAATTCTGCTTGTGCCATGATTACTACCTCCAGATATAACAGCGTACTGGCTCAGTGGCACAGCACGCTTTGATTTATTTATACGAACAATGAACTAACAGACTCATCGGCATGAATACGACGAATCGCTTCTGCTAGAAGTTGTGACACAGGTAACGGGCGAAGTTTAGCACACAGCGCCACCTTCTCCGAACATACAATTGAATCGGAAACGACAACCTCTTCGAGACAGCTTTCTTCAATTCTCTCCATTGCCGGGCCAGACAATACAGCATGAGTCGCATAAGCAATAACCTGCTTTGCGCCTTTTCCCTGCAACGCTTTAGCAGCCTGACACAAGGTACCAGCCGTATCAATCATGTCATCGACGATAACACAGGTCTGATCTTCAACATCGCCAATAATATGCATCACTTCCGAAACGTTCGGGCCACTACGACGCTTATCAATGATTGCCAAACCTGCATCCAAGCGTTTTGCGAAAGCGCGTGCACGTTCCGTACCACCAGCATCTGGGGAAACAATAACAACTCGGTCTTGGAATTTAGATTGCAGATCATCAAGTAATACGGGAGCGGCGTAGAGGTGATCAACAGGAATGTCGAAGAAACCTTGGATTTGCCCAGCATGAAGATCCATCGTCAACAACCGATCAACACCTGCCCGAGCAATTAAGTCGGCAACAAGTTTACCAGTAATTGGTGTACGGGGTGCGACTTTGCGATCTTGACGTGCATAACCAAAGTATGGAACGACAGCTGTGATACTCGCTGCTGATGCTCGCTTTAGCGCATCAGTCATAATCAACAGTTCCATCAAATGATTATTGGTGGGCGCGCTTGTAGACTGGACAATGTACACGTCACAGCCACGAACATTTTCGCCGATCTCAACCATGATCTCGCCATCAGAGAAGTTCTTTACGTTGGCGCTACCAAGGGGCACTGAGAGATGCTCACAAATGTCCCGAGCCAAGAGAGGATTCGAATTTCCTGCAAAAATCTTGATTTTATTCACGGTACATCCTGAGGTGATAAACAAGCAATTAAAAGTGTGTGATCAACACAAACAAAAAAAACCTCTCAACGCATGACCGAGTTCCGATCAAACTGTCATCGTAAGAGGTTTTATAAAGTGGCTGGGGCGCCAGGGTTCGAACCTGGGAATGCCGGAATCAAAATCCGGTGCCTTACCACTTGGCGACGCCCCATCATAAATCTATTTATGAGTTAAGCAATATCTCTCCACTGCAATGAAGTTTTATCTGCTCAATTCGTGGAGGCGTTATACAACAAAGACAGTATAGTGTAAATAGAAAAATCAACTTTTCTGAATTTTATCTCTCAGATAATGGCGCAACAACCTGTGACCAATAGCCATACTCTTCAACAAAAACGCTAGCAGCCTGCTGCGCACGGTCTTTATCAAAAAACAATCCAAACACGGTCGCACCGCTACCAGACATCAATGTTCCATCTGCTTCCAACTCAACAAAAATACTTTTGATCTGAGCAATTGTCGGACTTATGGTCATGGCAGCACGCTCAAGATCATTATAAAGTAATTCGACGAGCTCCTTTTGACTCGAAATTCTCGGAACCATAGAACGGGACGAATAATCCTCACAATTTAACCAACCATAGACTTTAGCAGTCGATACAGCAACGCCCGGATTAACAAGAACAATCCAAAACGATGGTTCAATCTTAATTGATGTGAATTGATCACCAACACCACTCGCCCACGCAAGAGGTTGATAGAGAAAGAATGGCACATCTGCCCCCAAAGAGAGAGCTTCTTTGTGCAAAACATTTTCTTCAAGTTGTAAATCTAGCAATTGGTTCAATGCCAAGATTGTTGTCGCAGCATCAGAGGAACCGCCACCCAAGCCAGCGGCAACAGGGATATGCTTATGTAGCACAACATCAACACCACGGGACTGATCATCATACGCCAACATAGCGCGCGCTGCCCGCACCACCAAATTACTCTTAGAAGCGCCCAAATCTGCTTCACAGTGAAAACGCACAACTGGCTCGTCAATCACTGCAAACTCCAATTCGTCATACAGTGAGACACTCTGCATAACCATGGTTAACTCATGATAACCATCTGCTCTTTTACCATTCACATGCAAACATAAATTTACTTTTGCAGGCGCTAGAAATTTCTGATGAGCCATTCAATCCATCCAACTGTTGTTAATTTAAGCTATCTAGAGCTGCATTGGTCCAATCAAGGGCCTCAAAGTAAGCCTGAGTAACAACACGCTGCTCAAAACCACACGAATCGACATCAGACCAGCATGCCCGCTCATATGCTTCAACACAAGAAAGTGTGGCACCAAGCCCCCCTTCTCGCTTCAACAATGCGGCATTCACCTCTTCGGTAAGAGGAAGTGTTTTCAGCACCTCATCCATAGGCAAATCTAAAACACTGTCAAGCATTGAGAACAACCCAACAGTAAAATACATACCACGCTGTTCAGAATCCTCTGTTGCGGACATTATTTCACACATTTTACCGCGCAACAAAGCCATCAACATGAGTTCTTGCGGTTTATCACTAATACTACCCATCGAAACAATACAGGCCCAGTTACGGATATGTTGCAAACCCAGATAGATAATAGCCTGACGAATTGATTTAACCTCAGACATCAAACTATAAAAACTAGAATTAATTTGGCGCAACAATTTCACGCTCAAGTTTACATCGGTTTGTATAATTTCCTCCAGCTTGCACAAATCGATATCAACACCCTGAAGTTCACTCATTAGTCGTAGCATGGCCAAACGACTCGGTGGAATTTTTCGTCCCGAAACAACCTGCGGCTTACTAAAGAAATACCCTTGAAAAAGATCAAATCCTAACTCACGACAAAACACATATTCATCATGAGTTTCAACCTTTTCAGCCAAAAGCTTCAACGACTTTATTTTGCGCAACTTTTCAACCTGAGAAACAACATCTTCACGCGACAGCTCCAACACATCAACCTTAATTACGTCAGCCAATGCAACCAAAGGAACCAGCTCATCTGTTACAACAAAATCATCTAACGCTATCATGTGTCCGCTACGAGACAAACTTCGGATCGCGTCCATAACTTCAACTTCTGGCGTGACAGTTTCTAATACCTCTATCACAAGTTGATTGGTCGGGAACGGAATCGAGGCACCCTTTATTAGAAAATCTCGAGTAAAATTACAAAAAGCCTTTTTATCCCCAACGAGGCGATCAAGCCCAACCTCAATCAAAGAGTTAATAACCACTTCTGAACTAGCAGCATTAAAGTCTGTAATCACAGCATGGTCCACAAACCCATGACGATAAAGAAGTTCATAGGCGTAAACTCGCATATGTCTGTCAAAAATTGGTTGACGACCTATAAACACATCAGCCACGGGAAACACCCCTCAATCGCATAACCCCATTATACATCTCGCTAGAAAATCTAACGAAAGACAGAGGAAGGTCCTCTGGCCTACCGTTTCAACTAAAACAAGAAACAACCAGATTTATTAAAATAACAAATTAACCATAGATAAACTACTCTAATCATCTAAGCAGATGCCTCAGTTAGCTTAATTCAAAATTCGTTCAACAGGATAAAAGGACAACAATAATGGAAGAATTCGAGAAGTGGATTTAATTACTATATTTGCGTATGGTAGAAATCAGTAGAAACGTAGAAGAATCAAAGTTATTCAATAAGGATTCATTGAATAGAGAGGTATTCCACAGAGCAATTAGCCAACATGCTGGTTTTGGTTCTTTGCTCGATTTGCAACAATTGTCTGATCTAGCAATTCTCCACATCGGCTACATTTCCATGCCTCAAATGAGCGTACGAAATCTACATACTGTTCCAAATACATTCGACCGTTACATTTTGGACACTTCATTTTGCCTCTCCTCTCCATGCTCACAAAAACAAATAGCTTTGTTAATGAAATAATACACCAATGTAGAGAAATGGAGAACAAATCTAATCTAAAAAAACATTGTTTTATTAAAAAACAGAACGCCACGCATCTAATGTTTTGGTTCCGATCCCCTTCACGCGCTTGAGTGCTTCGAAGGTATAAAACTTTCCATATCGTTCTTGGTTCTCAACAATTTTCCGAGCCATTCGTTCACCGACACCGGGCAATGCCAACCAGTCAGAATTTGACATCCGATCTGGATGCAAAGAGACTCCTAGTGTCATTCTACGCTCAGCGCTTATATAATCAACCTGAACAAACCACTTACCTTTATCGTCCTTGTTGAAAATAATTCTTTGCCCATTGTAAAGTTGATGCTGCTGAAAATAGTCCCTCAGCACTCTTCGTGCAACATCATGGCTAACGTGACTAAGAGCATCCTGCTTCGATTGCACATGAACAATTCGCGTAAATTTCGAGGAAGTAAGGTTAACCGGAAGCTCGACATAGTAGCCGCTGCTCTCACATGCCTTAAACACAACAGGGGGTACCTGCGGCGCAAGTACCCCCTGTTGAACAGAAACAAACAATGTAAGTATTACCAAGGCAACAACAAATGAACCTTGGCGACCAAACATCCTAGTCAGCGTCCTTAACCAGCTTATACAATAAAGCATCTACGAGTGCATGGTATGATGCATCGATAATATTATCGCTAACACCAACGGTTCCCCATCGAGAATCATCATCTCCCGACTCGATAAGCACCCGCGTAATCGAAGCAGTACCATGCCCACTTGGCAAGACACGAACTTTATAATCAAGTAACTTCATTTCATTTAACTGGGGATAAAAATGTTCCAACGCTTTACGAAGGGCGTTATCGAGAGCATTAACCGGCCCATCCCCCTCTGCGGCAGTGTGCTCAATACGTCCACCAACCTTAACCTTAATCGTTGCTTCAGATAGTGGTTTATCATCCTCTTTCAGTTTGGTGTCGATAACACGAAAACCAATGACTGAAAAATAGTGGCGCAGCGTACCAAGAGCTTTACGCATCAACAACTCAAACGACGCCTCAGCACCTTCAAACTGATAGCCTTTATTCTCCATCTCTTTAATATTTTCAAGAATTTCAAGAGTCACAGGATCTTTACTATCAAGATTGATGTTAAACTGCTCCGCTTTAGCGAGGATATTAGCACGCCCCGACAGGTCAGAAACCAGAACACGAGTCGCATTACCCACTTTTTCTGGGCGCATATGTTCGTAGGTCTCAGGATGGCGCTGAATAGCTGAAACGTGCACCCCACCCTTGTGAGCAAAAGCCGAGTTACCAACGTATGCCTGATGCTTGTTCGGAATTAAGTTCGCTAACTCGTAAACGTAGCGTGAAACAACACGCAAAGTTTTCATTTGCTCGTCAGTCACACAGTCCTGGCCCATTTTAACCTTAAGAGCTGGAATGATCGAACATAAATTTGCATTACCACAGCGTTCGCCAAAACCATTTAATGTCCCTTGAACATGAACAGCTCCCAAAGAAACGGCCATCAGTGAGTTGGCCACTGCGCACTCGCTATCATTGTGAGCATGAATACCAAGTGGAGTTGACACCGCTTCTTTAACTGCTGCCATGATTTCAGGAAACTCACTCGGCAGAGTACCGCCATTGGTATCGCATAAGACGATACAATCAACACCAGCATCTTCAGCAGCTTTAAGAGTCTTAAGAGCATACTCAGGATTAGACTTGTAACCATCAAAGAAATGTTCAGCGTCGTAGATCACTTCAGGAATATGCTGTTTTAAGTAAGCCAGAGAGTCGTTGATTAACTCAAGGTTTTCCTCAAGAGTGATTCGCAGTGCTTCATGAACATGGAAATCCCATGTTTTACCAAAAATTGTCACCACATCAGGATCTGACTGAATCAACGTTTGAATGTTGTTATCCAATTCTGGTGTTGTTTTCGCACGACGGGTCGAACCGAATGCAGCAATTTTCGCCTGCTTCAATTCCACCTTTTTAATCTCTTGGAAGAAAGCGATATCCTTGGGATTTGAACCTGGCCATCCACCTTCAATATAATGAACACCAAGCTCATCAAGTCGTTGAGCAATACGCACCTTATCACTAACTAAAAAAGAAATATCTTCAGCTTGTGTTCCGTCGCGTAATGTTGTGTCATAAAGCTTTATTTGACTCATCAACCTACTCCCTATTGGCCTACAATTAATTACTGATCACTACCAAGTTCAAAAGCATCATGTAAGACGCGAACAGCTAACTCAGTATATTTATCTTCAATAACACAAGAGACTTTAATCTCACTGGTTGAGATCATCTGAATATTGACCCCCTCAGAAGAGAGAGTGCTAAACATCTTACTTGCAATACCCGAGTGAGAACGCATACCAACACCAATGATTGATATTTTTGCAACTTTGTCATCGGATGTAACACCGCCCGCACCAATCTCTTGCGCTGTGGCTTCTACAATTTTCAGAGCCTTTTTAACGTCACCGCGCGGCACTGTAAATGTCAGGTCGGTAAAACCCTCAGTAGAAACATTCTGAATGATCATATCGACAGTGATGCTTGCCTCAGATAATGGGGAAAAAATATCCGCTGCAATCCCAGGGTGATCGGGAATACGCAATACTGAGATTTTCGCTTCATCTTTATTACAGGTTACCCCTGAAACCAGTACGGTCTCCATTTCAGAATCCTCCTTCATAACCAGCGTTCCAGGATTATCGTTAAAACTGGAACGGACGTGAATAACTACATCATATTTTTTAGCAAACTCGACAGAGCGAATTTGTAATACTTTTGCCCCCAACGATGCCATTTCGAGCATCTCCTCGTAGGAGATTTTCTCTATCTTACTGGCATTCGGCACAATGCGTGGATCGGTCGTATATACGCCATCAACATCGGTGTATATTTCGCACACATCAGCCGTTAACCCAGCGGCAACGGCGACCGCTGAGGTATCAGAACCACCACGGCCAAGTGTTGTAATATTGCCCTGATCATCAATTCCTTGAAAACCAGCAACCACGACAATTGTGCCACTCTTTAGATCTTCGCGAATATTGTCTTCGCCAATCTCTTTAATTCGAGCGCGGGAGGAAGCATTATCTGTCAAGATTGGAATCTGATGACCAAGATAACTTTTTGCTTTGTAGCCCATCGACTGAAGACACATTGACAGCAGGGCAATTGTCACCTGCTCCCCAGTAGAGACCAAAACATCATATTCGCGCTCACTTGGAAACTCGCAAATATCATCCGCCAATGCGACGAGTTTATTTGTTTCACCTGACATAGCTGAAACAATTACCACAACATCATTACCTTCATCATAGGTCCGTGCAACTCGCTGCGCTACATTGCGAATTTTATCTGTCGTCCCTACGGAAGTACCACCATATTTCTGTACGACCAGAGCCATTTTCGGTCTACCTCCTTGAGCAATCAATCACGAATAACATACATATTTGATAGCATTTAAAGTATTTGTTTTCAGGGTA
>Ga0193964_1001202_pt1 | contig 11586 bp, 16 predicted proteins | sample FB_7_MG_FD_140323 | JGI IMG/M metagenome (GOLD analysis project Ga0193964, IMG submission 140323) | Microbial mat bacterial communities from the Broadkill River, Lewes, Delaware, United States - FB_7_MG | ecosystem: Environmental > Aquatic > Freshwater > River > Microbial mats | place: USA...
CTTTCTCATCATTATACTATAAAACAACAAATTTTTTAACTATGTTATTTAAAACACAAAATAATATGTTTATAATAAGATTATCATTAATGTTAGTTCTATTGAAAAATGTCGAATTCAAATTGTTATTATTTTGATTTAATACCTTATTATATATTCTTATCCCGGTTTCAAAAAAAACATTACCCATAATTTCATTTTTTTTCAAAAAAGGGTTGACTTATATTGCCATTCTTGCTATATTTATTTTAACAGAATGTCGAAATTTTGTATTAACTAAAGGAGGAAATTTAAAATGAAATCTACAGGTATTGTAAGAAAAGTTGATGAGTTAGGTCGCGTAGTTATTCCTATTGAATTAAGAAGAACTTTAGACATTAACGAAAAAGATGCATTAGAAATTTATGTTGATGGAGAAATGATTATTTTGAAAAAATACGCTCCAGCTTGTATCTTCTGTGGCCAAGCAAAAGATGTTGTTCAATACAAAGGCAAAAATATTTGTCCTGCTTGTATGGATGAGATGCGTAAATAATTTAATTTGCTTTAAAAAAAGAAAAAATATAATATATTTTTTCTTTTTTTATTTTTCCTTTTCTTCCACCCAAAGCTTATATATTTCATTCTTTTTCATTTCTCTTTCTTTTGCAATTTGCTTCATTGCTTCTTTTTCACTTAATCCAGCAATAATCAACTTCTTCATTTCTTCAATTGGAGATATATTTTTAAGCCTTTCATCTTTCTCAAGTTTTATTGTCTCTTCATCTTTTTTTTCAATCAATATAACTATTTCGCCTTTAATTCCATCGCTAAAATGATTTAAAATTTCATCAGAGTTTCCAACAAATAATTCTTCATATCTTTTAGTTAATTCTCTACAAACCGCAATTTTTCTATTACTAAAAATTTCACCAATACACTTTATCGTCTTTAAAAATCTATGTGGCGCCTCATAAAAAATTATAGTATTATTTTCATTTTTTAATTTAGAAAGTTCTTTCTTTCTTTCACTATTTTTACTAGATAGAAAACCATAAAAGAGAAATTTATCACTAGAAAATCCAGAGTACACCAATCCAGTAATAAATGCAGATGGTCCTGGTATTATTTGAACATCTATTTTTCTAATATTAGCCTCTTTTACCAAAAGTTCTCCAGGATCTGAAATACAAGGCATTCCAGCATCACTAATATAAGCCATATTTTCGCCATTTTGAATTCTATCAAGTAAAATACTCGTTTTTTCAAATCTATTATGATGATGATACGCTACTAATGGTTTATGAATATCATAGTGATTTAAAAGCTTTAAACTATGTCTAGTATCCTCACATGCAATAAAATCCACTTCTTTTAGAATTCTTAAAACTCTTAGAGTAATATCTTCTAAATTTCCAATTGGTGTTCCACATACAAACAATGTACCCATTAAAATCCCCCAGTCCACATTTCACCATATATCTCATGAATTTTTTGTGTATAAGTCCCATCTTCATTATGAACATATAATGGCGCATCTACTAATACTTCTCCTTTACCTTCCTTTATTGCCTTTACTAAAACCATATTAGGTTTTGTAGTCGGTTTGCCGTGCACAAAAACCAATTTTTTAACTGCCAGTCTATATTTCGTACAATATTCAAATATCTCTGCTAATCTGTGTGGTCTATGGATCATAAAAAATTTTCCCTTTGAATTAAGTAAATTAGAAGCTGTACTAATAAAATCTTCTAATGTAGCTGAATTTTCATGTCTTGATATTGTTTTATAATCATTATTATTTAAAATACCCGAATTTATAGCTTTATATGGTGGATTGCATAAAACTACATCCATTTCATGTTTCTTATAATAGCTTTGCCAGTTTAAAATAGAATCTGTTACCAATTTAATTCTATCTTCTGTATTATTCATATTAAAACTTCTTAAACACATTTCAGCAACTTCTTTTTGAATTTCCATAGCATGAATTATTTTAGCCTTTGTTTTTCCATATAAAATCAAAGGTATTATTCCAGTTCCTGTACCCATATCCAAAACTTTTGCATTATTTTTAACTTCCGCAAAGTTAGCTAATAGTACTGCATCTACCCCAAAACAAAAACCTTTTGGATTTTGTATTATTTTCAAATTTTTTAATTGTAAATCATCTATTCTTTCGCCTTCTTTTAGCACTAACAATTCTCCTCAATACTATATTTTATAATTAGAAAAAAGGGGTTCGTTCAAAACGAAACCCCTTTTATCATGCGATGGTTTTACTCTGGCTGTGGTGCTCCCACTGGGCAAACACTTGCACAAGCGCCACAATCAATACATGCTGCAGCATCAATTACATATGCATCATCTCCAGCAGTAATTGCGTTAACTGGACACTCAGGTTCACATGCTCCACAACTAATACATTCTTGATTAATTTTATAAGCCATTCTTTTGCACCTCCTCAAAGATTTCTATTTTATTGTACATCAATATAGCCTTCTTGAAAAGATATAATTGCTTTTTTTTGCTAAATAATTTATCATTTTTTTAACTTTTAATTAAATAAAAAATAAAATTTATTCTTTGTAATTTTCTTAAAATTCTAATTATTAGGAATGATTTGAATATCATCATAATATACATCTATAAACATTTCAACTCCGTCATCTTGAATAACCCTTACCTTCATTTTTTCGGTCAATGGATTAACATATTCAATCTTTCCTTTTCCTAATTCAGTTATTACATATGAACCTTTAGTTGGCATTTTTGCAATTGCATCTTCATAAACAGGATGTTCATATTTTAAGCAACACATTAATCTACCACAAATTCCAGAAATTTTAGTGGGATTTAAAGACAATCCTTGATCCTTAGCCATTCTTATAGATACTGGTACAAAGTCCCCTAAAAATGAACTACAACACATATATCTGCCACAAGGCCCTAATCCTCCAACCATTTTTGCTTCATCTCTTACACCAATTTGTCTTAATTCAATTCTAGTCCTAAATACTGCTGCTAAATCCTTAACTAAATCTCTAAAATCTACTCTACCATCAGCTGTAAAATAGAAAATAATTTTATTATTATCAAATGTATATTCAACATCTATTAATTTCATTTCTAATTTATGCATATCTATTTTTTCTAAACATACTTCAAATGCTTCTTTGGCATCTTCTTTATTCTTTCTATGAACTTCCGCATCATCTTCAGTCGCTATTCTTAAAACAGGTTTAAGTGGTGAAACTAACTCTGATTCTTCAATTTCCCTTATTCCAACAACAACCTGTCCATATTCAACACCTCTTGCTGTTTCAACTATTACAAAATCATTTTTTTGTATTTCAAAACTTTCTGGAGAAAAGTAATATATTTTTCCTGCCTTTTTGAATCGTACTCCTACAATTCTAATCATGTCCTTACCTCCTGTAATCTTATCAATAAATTGTCAACAATTAAATCCATATTAACATTTACTGCCAACATTTTTTCTACTTCTTCCAAATAATCACTTAATGATTCCATTCCTATAGTTTCAATTTTTATATTAGGAAGCATCTTTGGATACATCAATTTTGAACTAACGCCTAATTCTCTAAGCTTTATATCTCTAATATACCATTTCAATTTATCAATAAGAAACGGTATATCTGATTTATTCTTCATAATAAAACTTCTAATTTGAAAATAAAAATTAGGTTCTTCAAGAAACATTTTTAAATATTCATTCCATTTTGACTCTAATTCTAAATACTCAGAATTAGCCATACAATCAATTGCAAAACCTGGTAAACCTGAAGACAATTGACTGATTTTTTTTGCTTCATTTGGAGAAGCTTTATATTTATCTATTAAAAATTCCTCTATCTCATCATATTTAACATTACTAAATTTTATTCTTCTAACTCTTGATAAAACAGTTTCAAGCAACTTATCTCCTTTAGATGAATGCAAGAAAATATATGTTCCTTCTGGAGGCTCCTCTAACCGTTTAAGCAATTTATTTTGAACTGTTTCGTTCATTCTGTGAGCTTCAATAATAATAAATATTTTCTTATCCCCATGATATGGATGAGTATAGAAGTATTTAAATTCGTCATTAAAATGTTCTTTATTAATTCTATTTCCCTCAGGATTAATTATATGAATATCAGGATGATTTCCTGTATCAAACTGAATACAAGAAGTGCAATCACATTTATTTTTATGAGTGTTGCAAAGAATTTTCTTCGAAAACCACATTAATACTTTTTCCTTGCCTAGTTTTTCTAATCCTTCAAATAATAAACCATGTGGAATTGTATTGTCACATATCATATCATCCAATTTTTTTATTATTTCTTTATGTCCTACTATCATATCATACCTCTACATATAAACATCTAATAATATACCCTGAACTTCATCTAATTTTTTAAGTATTTTAATGGCATCTTTTTCCTCAGACAAAACCATTTTTGTTAAATCATCTAATTCTAAATTAACCTTTTTAACTATTGCATATATTTTATGATTGCCATATCTATCTAAATGACTATCTCTTTCATATTTCATTGCATGCTTAACACAATGGTCTAAAAATAAAGATACTCGCTTTTTATATTCAACCAACTCTTGAATATCTACTCTTTTTCTAACTCGTTCTGACTGTTCTTTTACACGTTCTAAAAGCATCTGTAAATCCATAACGCTACCTTCTCTTTGAACTGTCCCTATTGCCTCTACAAATGAATTACCATTTATAGAATTTTTTTTATTATTCGATTTTTTAGATTTTAAAGAAGTTTTTGATGTGGGTTTAGCTCCTACTTTTACTGCCATTATGCCTTTTCAAACTGCTCGACATCAATAACAAATATCGTAGCTCCTCCTACACAAACTTCAACAGGATATGGCATATAAACGCCCGTCCCTAATACAGCAGGTGAAACATTTGATGCTATTTTTTTTCTTGATTTACAATTTTCCTTTATTATTTTCATAGCTTCATCAACTCTATCTTTTTCTGTACCAATCATTAGAGTAGTATTTCCAGTTCTTAAAAAACCACCAGTACTTGCTAACATTGTTACTCCAAATTTAGCTTCACTTAATAAATCCATTAATTTATGACTATCTTCATCATGTACTACTGCAATAACTAATTTCATACTTATCCTCCCTTGTATTAGCAAAAATAACTAATAATTAATATAATCATTGATTATTTCAATAGAATCTTTAAACACCTTTTCTTCGTCTTGTTCACCATCCACAACTCTAAAGCTACTCTTATATTTATTTAATATTTCTTCATATCCATTAAAAACAGTTTTATGAAATTTTTGAGTTTCATTTTCTATTCTATCTTTATTTCCCCTATTTCCTATTCTTTCTAAGCTTGTCGTATAATCTATTTTATAATATAGAGTTATATTTGGATAAATATTTTCAGTTGCCAATATATTTAACTTTTCAATTTCATCTATCCCTATGCCCCTAGCTATTCCCTGATAAACATAACTAGAATATACATATCTATCACATAAAACAATTTTCCCATTTTCTAACGCTGGTTTAATAACTTCTTTAACATTTTGCGCTCTAGCTGCAGCATATAAAAGAGCTTCTGTTAAGTATCCCATGTTCATACTTTTAACATCTAATAAAACTTCTCTTATTTTTTCCCCAATTAAAGTCCCACCTGGTTCCCTAGATATAATAACATCTTTTCCTTGTTCTAAAAGATAATTATAAATCTTATTAAATTGTGTTGTTTTACCACATCCATCTGGACCTTCTAAACAAATAAATAAACCTTTCATTTTATCCTCCATATCTTATTTTAACACTTTTATATACTTATCTGCACCTAATACTGTAATAAAATGTTTTTTCATTAACAAGATAACATCAATATGTCTTTTTTCAATTTTTTCTCCTGGGCAAAGTAACGGTATTCCAGGTGGGTATGCAATAATAAAATCTGCAGATATTTCCCCTAAACTATTTCTTATTTCTTTTTCTTTTGAATCTTTAAAAAACACATCATATATTGGATATATACTTTCTGCTTTCTCAAAAAAACTATTTGAAATAATGTTTTTAGATTTAATATCTCGTCTTTCTTTATTACTTTGAATATCTTTCAAAGCTTCTAATAATCTAATTCTATCTCGCTGTTTTTGAAATGGACTCGATAGAGCTAAAACATATCTACTATCCCACGCTTCCATTTGCAACCCAAATTTTTCTCTTAATATCTTTTCAAATTCATAGCCATTTAACCCAATTTTATTTGAATCCAAAATTATTTTATATGGATCTTTCTTTTTATTTTTACACATTAGATCAATATCTTTATTATAAAAAATCGTTTTATCAAATTCATCATAAAACTCCATAATATTTTTATACATATTATCCATTTCATCTTTTTTAGTATTAATAATTTGATCCATAATTTTTGAAAACATTCCCATTAATAAATAAGATGGACTAGTTGTATTTGTTAAAGAAATACATCTTCTAATCTTTTCTTTTGAAATATCATTAGATAAATGAGCTAAAGCTAATTGAGTTGGAAATGGCAACATTTTATGCATACTTTGAACAACCATATCTGCATTATATTTTATCGCTGATTCAGGCAATTGAGAAAACAATGGAAAATGAGCTCCGTGAGCTTCATCTACCAAAATCTTTAGTTTATTTTTCTTAGCAATTTTAATCATTTTTTCTATAGGAGCCGTAAATCCCATATAATTTGGTGATGTTATAATACATAAATCACATTTCTCTGCATATTTTTCCATTGTTTCTTCAAATGATATTAAATTAGGACCTACAGACATTCCAGTCGCTTCGTCAATATAAGAATCATAATAGTATAATTCACTTTTTGCTAATAACGCTCCGTTATATAAAGACATATGAGCTTCTCTTGGAAAAATAATGCCTCTTCCTGGTTTCGATAACGCTAATACACCGGCAACTAAAAATCCTGTTGAACCATTTACCCCTAAGATACATTCATTAGATTGAAATAGTTTTGCCGCTCTATCTTCTTCCATTTTTATTATACCCGTTGGATTTTGAAGATTATCATACCCTGGAACTTCGGTAATATCCCATTTAAATATTTCATCAAATGAATCAATTAAATTACCATGATGTCCTGGCATATGAAATCTTGAGATTATTTTATCATTATATCTGCTTAATAATTCAGCTAACATTTTTCCTCCAATAATAATTAAAGTGCCTTCTGGCACTTCAAAATAATTTATATAATATCCTAATCTTCTTTCCCATATTTAGATAATACGTTTATAATCCTTCGCTCAGGCTTTAGTTGAATACATATATAAGTATCCATTTCTTTATAAACTATGCAATAGATATTTTCATGTTTAAATCCATGAAAACATTTCTTAATTTCTTTAAAGTTATATTTATCTTTTTCACTATTTTCAAATAAATAGAAATCCTCAATACAATCTAACGGTAATCTTGTAATAAGCTTTTTCTTTTTGCCTAGACACTTTTCTATAGAGAACGAATTTTCAAAAACCGAATAAGTAAAAAAAGTTAACATACTAATCACAAATCTACTTGAAATAAACGTCATAACCAGTAATACTAGTATACTCGCTGGAGTAATAAATGGTCTTTCTACATAATTACATAAAGTTATTAAATTATTAGTTATTATTATTGAAATGAAAACAACTACAATAACTTGCCAAAAAGGTCTTTGATGATGCTCTTCAATTCTATTGATTCCCATTTTTATCTCCTACTATTAATCTATTAAATAAATCTTCACCCTTTGAATCAATTCCTACAATCATGGGAAAATCTTCAACATATAATTTTCTAACTGCCTCTGCGCCTAAATCATCATATGCAATTACTTCGGCTTTTTTTATAGCCTTAGCCAAAAGAGCTCCAGCACCTCCAATAGTCAAAAAATAAATTGATTTAGTACTTTTTATTGCTTGTCTTACCGCTTCAGACCTTTTACCTTTACCAATCATACCCAGCAAACCTCTTTCTAGTAAAGGTTTGGTATATGGATCCATTCTCAAGCTTGTTGTCGGTCCTGCCGAACCTATCACTTTACCTTCCTTAGCTGGACAAGGACCAACATAATATATCAATGCATTTTCAATTTCAAATGGAATTTTCTCATTTAATTCAATTGCCTCAACTATTCTTTTATGAGCTGCATCTCTCCCAGTATACATCTCTCCAGTATATAAAATTTCATCGCCTGATTTTAGATTCCTTATCTTTTCTTTTGTAAGTGGTCCATTTAAAATTATTTTTCCCATATTATCCTCTCAAATTTCAATCATTTCATGTCTTGCAGCATGACAATTTAAATTAACCGCAACTGGTAACCCCGCTATATGAGTAGGAAATGTTTCAATGTGTACAGCTAAAGCCGTTGTATCTCCACCAAATCCTTGGGGTCCAACATTTAATCTATTGATTTCTTCTAACAATTCATCCTCAAATTTTGCTATTTCTATATCTTTATTATTTGTGCCAGTTTCTCTAAATAATGCATATTTAGCTAGTATTGCTGCTTTTTCCATTGTTCCTCCAATTCCAATTCCTACTACCAATGGAGGACATGCATTAGCACCTTTTTCCAAAATTAGTTTCTTAACAAAATCTTTTACGCCCGATTTTCCATCTGCGGGTTTTAACATAACTATATCGCTCATGTTTTCACTTCCAAAGCCTTTAGGCGCAAACAAAATTTTTATTTTATTTCCCTTAACCTGTTTTAAATGTATTATAGATGGAGTATTATCCATTGAATTAACCCTATTAAATGGATCTTTCACCACTGATTTTCTAAGATATCCATCTTTATAACCCATTCTAACACCTTCATCTATTGCTTCTTGAATAGTATCTCCACTAATTAATACATCTTGTCCTATTTCAACAAAAAAAACTGCCATTCCTGTGTCTTGACATATTGGCATTTGATCTTTTTTAGCAATATCTGCATTTTCTTTAATTAATTTTAACACATTTTTTGCTCTATTATCACTTTCATTTTCTAAAGCTTTATTAATACATTTAACAGTGTCTTTAGGAAGCTCTATATTAGCTTTTATACACATATCTCTAACGACTTTTGTAATTTCTATACTTTTTATTTCTCTCATTTCTAATCCCCTTTTGATTATAACCCTTTTTTGTATTTTTAAAAGTCTTTCTATTTAAAACTCCTTTACTTTCTTCTCTTTCACTTATAGAGTAAGTTTTAATTAAATCATAACAAAAATAAATTGAAATGATAGCAATAATAACTGGAACTATATATAGTAGTATTTCCATACACACTCCTTGTTTTATAACTGCCTTCTACCTTCTAATGCTCTAGATAATGTAACCTCATCAGCATATTCTAAATCGCTTCCAACTGGTACTCCATGAGCTAATCTAGTAATTAAAATATTCATAGGTTGAATAAGTTTAGATAAATAAACTGCTGTAGCTTCTCCTTCTACTGTTGGATTAGTAGCTAAAATTATTTCATCAATCTCATCTTTTTCTATTCTCTTCAATAATTCTCTGATTCTTAAATCGGATGGTCCTATTCCATCCATTGGTGATATAGCACCATGTAAAACATGATATACTCCCCTAAAATCTTGAGTTTTTTCAACAGCATACAAATCCTTAATACTTTCTACTACACAAATCACCTTACTATTTCTTCTTTTATCTTTACATATATTACATTCTTTATCTTCACATAAATTAAAACATTCTTCACAAAATTTCAATCTTTTTTTTGCTTGAACAATAGCATTAGCAAACTGCATACTTTCCTGAACATCACTTTCAATCATATGCATTGCCAATCTAAAAGCCGTTTTTTTACCTATCCCAGGCAATTTTGAAAAAGATTGAATGAGAATTTGTAATGATTGTGGATAGTAGTTCATATATTTTCCTCCTAGAATAGTCCTGGTATCTTCATGCCTCCTGTAATTTTGCCCATTTCTCTTTCCATAACCTCATCAACTTTTCTCATTGCCTCATTTATTGCTGCAACAACTAAGTCCTGTAACATTTCAATATCATCTGGGTCAACAATTTCTGGCTTCATTTCAATTCCTAATAATTCTTTTTTTCCATTAACCTTAACAATAATTGCTCCACCACCTGCAGAAACTTCTAATTCTTTTTCTTCCAATTCACTCTGCATTTTTTCCATTTTTCTTTGCATTTGTTGTACCTGTTTCATCATATTATTCATATTTCCTTGTCCACCAAAATTTTTACCTTTCATATTTAAAATCCTCCTTTTATCTTGTAAAACCATCTATTTCAGTTTTTTTATTATCTATATTATTAATAATTTCAACAATTAAGTGATGTGGCAAACATACTATTATCTCTCCTTCATTACTAATTTCTCCTGAATGAACACATACTTGATTTGTACAGTCCGACGAAATAATAGAAACTTTCCCTTCCTTAACATTAATAATATTATAACCATAATTTGTTTTAATTTTTTCCTTAAAGTCTTGATTTTCAGATATTTCTCTTTCAAATACCTTGACACCGTCAACTTTAACAATCACTTTTTTTAAATCTTTATTTGAGCCATTTAAAAATATAATTGAAAAAACTCCTATAATCAACAAAACCACTATAAGTATTTTATCAAGTTTTTTCATTGTATTTTCTCCTTCAGTTCTCTTTGTAAAAAGCATTTTTTCATAATAAAAGCAATACGGATTAATTGTACCAAAGAAATCATTATAATAAAAGATATGAAATCATATTTTACTAACTTATTTTTAATATATTTATTAATAACTATGTGTTATTATCAAGTTAAATATTTATTTTTAAATGTTTTTTAAACAAAACTAACATCTATTTTATTAATGAAAGGACATATTTATGCTTAAAAACAAACTTAAACTACTACCTATTATATTAATAATATCGCTTTTATTAACTAGTTGCCAACAAAAAATTTATTGTATTGAATCACAAAATTTTTTAATGGATACACTTATGAAAATTCAAATATTCACACCAAATTCTAAGTTTTCTTTATCTCCTTATTTTGATATTTTAGAAGATTTAGATAAAAGATATGATAGGCATTGGGACAATTCTTTTTTATATAAATTAAACCATGGTACATATAATGGTTCTTTTACAAAAGATGATCTTAAAATACTAAATAAAGCAAGTTATTACTATGATAAAACAGAAGGACTTTTTGATATTTCAATAGCTCCTTTATTAGACTTATGGGACATTAACTCTGATTCACCAAAAGTTCCAATACAAAAAGAAATAGATAATCTTCTTCCAAATGTTGGCTTTTCCAAAATTAATTTTGATTCCGAAATTTTATCAATTCCATCTAATATAGAAATAGACTTTGGAGCAATATTAAAAGGCTTTGCAACTGATAAACTTAAAGAAAAACTTAATAAAGACAATATTTCTTCTGCCCTTATAGATTTAGGAGGAAATATATACGCACATGGATACAAACCCGATGGAACTGACTGGAAGATAGGAATTAGAAACCCCGAAGAAAATGCAAATGATTATGTTGGC
>Ga0193964_1001203_pt1 | contig 11579 bp, 8 predicted proteins | sample FB_7_MG_FD_140323 | JGI IMG/M metagenome (GOLD analysis project Ga0193964, IMG submission 140323) | Microbial mat bacterial communities from the Broadkill River, Lewes, Delaware, United States - FB_7_MG | ecosystem: Environmental > Aquatic > Freshwater > River > Microbial mats | place: USA...
ATCATGTTCAGCTTGAGAAAGTAGATCTGCAGCAATATATTTTGGATTTGCTTTTTCATCTGCAATAATTAATATTTCACTAGGACCTGCTATCATATCAATACCAACTTCACCATAAACTAACTTCTTTGCCATTGAAACATATATATTTCCAGGGCCAACTATTTTATTAACTTTTCTTATACTTTTTGTACCATAGGTTAATGCAAATATAGCCTGAGAACCTCCAATTTTATATATTTCATTTATATTAAGTAAATCTGCAGCTACTAAAACATTAGGATCAATTTCACCATTTGAGTTAGGTGGACAAACAAGTACTATTTCTTTAACTCCTGCAATTTTTGCTGGAATTGCATTCATTAAAACAGAAGATGGGTATTTTGCAGTTCCACCAGGGATATAAAGGCCTACTCGTTCAATGGATCTATATGTTTGTCCTAAATAGAAATCTTTATTTTCTAAAAAATAATCTTTTTGCAATTGTGGTTTATGGAATGCGTAGATGTTATCTATTGCTTGTTTAAAGATATTTACTAATTGAGAATCAATAGAAGAATAGGCTCTTTCTATTTCTTCTTTTGTAACTTTTAAATTATCTAGTGAAACATTGTCAAACTTTTTAGTATATTTATACAAAGCATCATCACCAAAGTTGATTATATCGTTGGCAATAGGTTTTATTTCATTAAGAATCTGTTGAGATAATAATCGATTTTTATTTAGTTTTTGTTCAGAAAATTCGGTATATTCTGAATAAAGTATTGTTTTCATAAAATGCTCCTTTCTAAGTTTTAGACTATTTGTTCTAGGAAGTTATTTATTTCAGCTTTTTTAAATTTATAACTACTATGATTTGAAACAACTGAACTTGTAATTTCTAAAAAACTATCTATTTCATATAAATTATTTGCTTTCAGTGTATTTCCAGTTTCAACAATATCTATTATTACATCAGATAAATCTACCAAAGGAGCAAGTTCAACAGAGCCCATAAGAGGAATAAGTCTAAAGGATAGTTTCTTTTCATTTAAATATTTAGAACTTATTTTAGGATATTTTGTTGCTACTCTTAAAATTGAAGGTGGATTATCCATAATTTGATTGTTTTTTGCAGCAAGAGACATTCTGCATTTGCCAAATGAAAGATATCTTAACTCATATAAATCCAAAGATGATTCTAAGATAGTATCTCTACCAACGATTCCTAAATCAGCAATTCCTGTATCTACATAGATTGGGACATCGCATGCTTTTACTAAAATTAGATTGAAATAATCAGTTTTTAATATTAATTTTCTGCTATTTTTATAATTATTTAAATCAAGTGGATATTTTGAACAAAGTATTTCCATAACTTTTTTTTCGATTCGTCCCTTAGCTAGTGCTATTGTTAACATAATTACCTCCTAATGTCCTAGATATTGATCTTGGTTTTTGTATGCTTTTAAAAATTTTAACAATTGTGTATCATTCAACTTTAAGGTAGTTGTTGAATTTTTATCAATAAGAGTATATTTTGCATTTAAAGAAGAAATAATTGTAAAAGGAATATTATCAATAAATGCCTTTTCTAAACGTTCTTTGTTATTTACATAAGATTCAATATTAACTTTGAAATTAAAATCACGTAATTTTTCAGCAAGGGCAAAGGCATTTTTCATATCCTTAGAATTAACAAGAAGTAAGATATCATATGGAACAGTTGAAGATATCTTTTTCAAATTCATAAAAGAATCAATATCAATTCCAAAACCGCAAGCAGGAAAACTTTTATTAAAAGCAGATGCTAAATTATCATATCTACCTCCTGATAGAACTGCCTTGGGATAATTTTCAATATAACCTTTTATAATTAAATCAGAATAATAATCTTTGTCTGATATTAAACTTAAATCTATTGAAATAGATTTATAAAATGAATAGTCTTTAAGATAATTTATGAGAGAACTTAAATTATCAATAGCTTTCTCCATTCTTTTATTAAGTTTAAATTGTTTGATTTTTGTTAATACATCAGAAGGATTACCAGATAAAGATAAAAGTTCTTTTAATAATTTATTATTAGTATTTGACTTTAAAGCAAATAAATTAAGTTCTTGTTGATTTTTAATTTTTAGTATTTCAATAAGTTGAAATTTTTCTGTTTCGTTAAAATCAGCTAAAAGACCATTTAAAAAATTTACATCACTTATTTCTAAAACAAAATTATTATTGCTTAATTTAAGAGCTTTTGATGCAAGATTTATTATTTCAAAATCAGAAATAAGAGTTTGATCGTCATAAATTTCAATACCTACTTGAGTTTTTTCAATTGGTGTTTGATTATTTAATTCAAAAATATTACAACCATAACATAACTTTAAAGGTTTATTTAGGAAATCATAATCTTGAGTGATATGCGCAGCTATAGATGCAGTTATATCATTTTGAAGCACAGTTTTAGAATCAGTTTTTTTTGAAAATGTAATTAAATTATCCTTTAGACTGTTAAAAATAGAGTTTCTAAATAAATTAGAATTTTGGAAAATAGGTACAGATATTTCGTTAAATCCATGCATTTTAAAAGTATTGTTAAAAGAAGTTATAAGTTCGTTTTTGTAAGCAAAGTTTTGGTAAAAATTTGAATTAATCGTTTTCATTAGTGCCTCCTTAATAAGTAATAAAGTTATAAGAAATAAAAAAACTCCTATAGGCATTGCCTATAGGAGTTAGTCACCATAGATGCAAGCCCGAGCATTACAACTAGGGCTTGCATCTTCTGAATTATTTACAGAGATTCAAACCCACATCTATGATGATGAAATTGTATAGAATTATTTAAATTAGTAATAAGTAAAGTTTTCATAAGTCACCTCAAAATTAATATTGTTTGAATGATATCATAAAAAAAATGCTAATACAAGAAAAAAAATATAATTTTAAAAAAGTAATAAAAATATTAAAATTATTATATATTATGCGGTGTGGACCCCGAACTCTAATAAATTCTTTACTTGTGCAACATCTTTATCACCTCTGCCAGATAAATTTATTACTATAATTTTATCTTTAGATAAAGTTTTTGCAAGGTCTAATCCATATGAAATTGCATGTGAACTTTCAATTGCAGGGATAATACCCTCTAATTGACTTAAAGTAACGAAAGCATCAACGGCTTGCTGATCAGTAACGCTAACATAATTACATCTGTTTATATCTTTGTAATATGAATGTTCGGGTCCTACTCCAGGATAATCTAAGCCAGCTGCTACAGAATGTACTGGAAGAGGAGTTCCATCTTTTTCTTGTAAAGTATAGCACTTAAAACCATGAATAAGTCCTGGAGTTCCTTTCGATAATGTTGCGGCGTGAAAAGGAGTATCCAATCCTTTTCCAGCGGGTTCAACTCCAATAAATTTTACATCCATATCATTAAAAAAAGGTGAAAATAAACCTATTGCATTGGATCCTCCTCCAACACATGCGATTAAATAATCAGGAAGACGATTTTCGACCTCTAAAATTTGAGATTTAACTTCATTTCCAATAACACTTTGAAAAAATTTAACCATAGTTGGATATGGATGAGGACCAACTGCAGAACCAAGCATATAATATGTTGTTTCAGCGTTTGAGGAAAAATCCATAAGTGCTGCATCAACAGCATCTTTTAGTGTTCTTGTACCTGAAGAAACAGGAATAACTTTTGCTCCTAATAATTCCATTCTAAAAACATTTAGTTCTTGTCTTTTGGTATCTTTCTCACCCATATAGATAATACATTCCATATCAAATAATGCACATGCAGTGGCTGTAGCTACACCATGTTGTCCTGCACCAGTTTCAGCGATAATTCTTTTTTTGCCCATTTTTTTAGCTAATAGGACTTGTCCTATAGTATTATTTATTTTATGTGCGCCGGTATGATTTAGATCTTCTCTTTTTAAATAAATTTTTGCGCCGCCAATTTTTTTTGATAAATTTTCAGCATAATAGAGAGGGTTTTCGCGTCCCACATAGTTTTTTAAGTAATAATTCAAATCTTTTATAAATGAGGAATCATCAATGCATTCTTCAAATGCAATTGCTACTTCATTTAATATTTTTTCTAGATTTTCGGGAACAAAAGAACCTCCAAAATTTCCAAAATAACCTTTTTTCATAATATACCTCCTAAAATACATCATAGATGTTTGTGATAAGTATTGAATTGAAAAAGATTTACGGATTATTTGATTTAAAAATTGGCTAAAAAAAGTCCTCTATATCCTAAGATATAGAGGACGAAAATTCCGCGTTGCCACCTCATTTGCTAAATAGCCACTTCACGTACGAAGAAAACTTGATACGCTATCTCTATAACGGGAGCACCCGGAGCACCTACTTATTCGGTGTCACTCAAAAGTCCATTCAAGAAATCTTTTCACACTGTTTTGCACCACCAACAGCTCTCTAAAGTGAATAAGATAAATTTACTCTTCTTTCTCAACGTTTTAAAAATTACATGCATGTTTATTTTCATTAACTATAAAATAAATGGAAAGTATAGTCAAGTCTTTTTAAAAAAAAGAAGTTTATTTAATAAAGAGTCTATTGTTTTCTTAGTATAGAAACTAAATTGTGATATTTAGCTGAAGATATATTAATTGAAATTATTGTGTTGATTGTATTTTGAAATAGAAATATATATATTGATTTTGATTTTCTGAACAAAAAAGAAGATAAAATAATGCTATTATAATATAATTAGAATGAAATTAAAAAGATTTGTTTTATAAATAAAAGAAATCAATACAAATAGGGAGGTATCATGAAAAAAAATTTTTTGATTATTACAGCATTTTTAAGTGGCGTAAGTGTAATGGGGGTTGAATTAAGTGCTAATAGATTATTAGCTCCCTTTTTTGGGTCTTCACAGATTGTATGGACAGTTATTATTGGATTAATAATGATTTTTATGAGTATTGGCAACTATTTTGGAGGAAAATATGCTGATAAAATGGAAAATATGGATAAGTTATATAGAAATCTTTTTCTTACAGGCATATGGGTTTTAATTTTACCATGGATAGGGAAATATGTTATTTTAGGAATAACATTTTTATTAGTTTTTATTGGGATAAAACAGGTTATATTGTTTGGTTCTTTATTAACTTGTTTAGTTCTATTCTCTTTTCCTCTAATAATGTTAGGGACAGTATCACCTACATTGGTAAGATTCGGGTTAAAGGACAGTGATAAACCGGGGGAAGTGGCAGGCAAAATATATGCTAGTTCTAATATTGGGAGTATACTTGGAAGTTTTTTACCAACATTTATTACATTACCTCTTTTGGGAACAAGGAAAAGTTTTATATTTTTTGCTATGATATTAATGCTTCTTTCAATTATTTACAAATTGAAATATAGGAATATTAAAAATGTATTGAGACATGCAATTGTCTTTGGTATAACGGCTATTTTATTTATTATTCCAATACAAGAAAGCTATGCATTTTGGGACGATTCTGTAATATATGAAGGAGAATCTATATATAATTATTTACAAGTTAAAGATACTGAACAATATAGAACATTTTCAACTAATGTTGCTTTTGGCGTTCAATCAGAAATAAGGAAAAATAAATTATTGACAGATGCATATTATGATTACCTATTGTTTGCACCTCTTTTTAATGGAGCATCAAGAGAGGATAAATTGGATATACTAATATTAGGTTATGGAACTGGTTCAGCGGATAAACTTTTTAGCTATTATTATCCTAATTCAAATGTTACAGGAGTTGAAATAGATAAAAAAATAATTGATATTGCAAAAGAATATTTTGATGTAGATACAAATAGAACAGAAATTCATGTAATGGATGGAAGAACTTTTTTAAAAAAGGATGAAAAAAAATATGATCTAATTATAGTAGATGCATATCAAGATGTTAATATACCATTTCATATGGCAACGCATGAATTTTTTGAAGAAGTTAAAGATAAGCTTAATGAAAATGGGATAATTAGTATAAATGTTAATATGCATAATATGGATGCTCTAGATTTAACGGAAGGGTTATTAAAAACATTAAATGAATCATTTGAATGTGTATTTACAAATGATGTTAAGGGAAGTACTAATTTGGCTGTTATAGCCACAAAAACAAAAAATAATTTAACGGATATTAGAAGAAATATTAAGAAGAATATGGAAAGCAAAGATATTATTAATTTAAGAGAAAGATATTTATTGAATTTGAATGAATATACGGAAAATAGTAAAGGAATTATTTTTTATGATGATAAAGCTCCATTGGAAAAATATAGTCAAAAGGTTTTGCAAAAACTTGTTGAAGCAGAATTAGAAGATATTAGGAATCAAATTGAAGGTAAATCAGTAAAATCATTACTTGAATTATTGTAAAAAGCTAAATTAAAGTAATAAAAAAGGATTAATAATATTATTAATCCTTTTTTATTACTTTTTTGAAATATTTTTTTTATAATAAGTAAATAAAATAAATTGCTTAAAATAGACATTTAAAGATTAAGAAATTTATAAATATTAATCAAATGTATAAAAAATATAAAAAATATATATAAAAAAGAAGGAAAATAGAATAATATGTCGAAGTAGTAATAAGTAAGTAGATTAATCTTCATACCATTTAATCTACTAGAAATGGCTTTATCAAATTTAAGGGGGTTTATGAATGAAGAAAAAGAGGTTGTTAGCATTAGGTATTATTGCCATTATGTTGTTAATGGTTGCAGTACCAGCTTTTGCAGAAGATGGTGCTGAAGTTGCCAAAGATTTTGGTATTATTTCACTATTGCCACCAGTTTTAGCTATTGCATTAGCATTTATAACTAAACAAGTTATATTATCGTTATTTTTAGGAATTTTTACTGGAGCAATGATGCTCAATGGATGGAATCCTTTTATTGGATTTTTAAGAACATTAGATCAATATATAATTGGTGCATTAGCCGATGGTTGGCATGCTTCGATTATAATATTTACATTATCTATTGGTGGTATGGTGGGTATTGTAAGTAAAATGGGTGGAACAAAAGCTATTGCCGAATCATTAGCAAAAAAAGCTACTACAGCAAGAGGTGCTCAAATTGTTACTGCAGTTCTTGGATGTTTAGTTTTCTTTGATGACTATGCAAACACTTTAATTGTAGGACCTACAATGCGTCCACTTACAGACAAACTTAAAGTTTCTAGAGAAAAATTAGCTTATATTGTAGATTCAACTGCAGCTCCAGTTGTTGGTTTAGCATTTGTTTCTACTTGGGTAGGATATGAAATTGGTATAATGACTGATGCATATGCAAAAATAGGCGTTGATATCAATGGATTTGAAGTATTCTTTAGAACAATTCCATATGCTTTTTATAATTTATTTGCAATTGTTTTAGTTTTCTCTATAGCAATTATGAATAGAGATTTTGGACCAATGTACAAAGCTGAAAAACGTGCTAGAACAACAGGTAAAGTTTTAGCAGATGGCGCACATCCAATGTCAAGTGATAGTATGGATTTTGATGAAAACAAAGCTGAAGCAGATAAAAAACCACTTAAGGTTAAAAATGCAGTTATTCCAATTTTAACGTTAGTAATAGTTGCATTTGCAGGTCTTTGGTATAATGGATATCAAGCAGATCCAAGTGTTGGTGCTATGGATTTACGTTCTTGTTTTGGTAATGCAGATGCGGGGGTAGCATTAGTTTGGGCATCTATAGTGGCTAGTATAGTAGCTGGTGTTATGTCTAAAGTTCAAGGATATACAAATTTACAAGAAACATTTGATACATGGGTTGATGGTGCAAAATCATTATTAATTACTGGAATTATATTAATTCTTGCATGGTCTATAGGTACAATTACCTCAGAAGTTGGAACAGCGGATTTTCTAGTTAGAACAATTTCTGATTCAGTTCCAGGTGGGTTATTGCCTATATTAGTATTTATTATTTCTTGTTTAGTAGCATTTGCGACAGGAACTTCTTGGGGAACTATGGCAATTGTTGTTCCTTTAGCAATTCCATTAGCTAATGCATATATTCAAACAGATCCAACCACTTCAACATTAATTTTAGCAACTTTAAGTGCTGTTTTATCAGGTTCAATATTTGGAGATCACTGTTCTCCGATATCAGATACAACTATTATGTCTTCGATGGCATCAGGTTCGGATCATATTGACCACGTTAAAACTCAGGCGCCATATGCGATATTTGGAGCTTGTATAACAATTATTTCTTACTTCTTAGTAGGTATGGTTCATGTTCCAGTTGGAGTTGTATTAGTAATAGGAGTAGCAGCAATTATAGGTTTTGTTAAATTTGTTGGAAAATCAACAAGTGAAAAAACATTAAATGCAAAATAGAATAAATTGATATTAAATATTGTAAAAAAAGAGCTGTTTTCAGCTCTTTTTTTATTTTAAAATAATTTAAAATTTTTATTAAATTAAATTTTTTACATATTATTAAATGGGTTATAATATAAATAGAAGATAAAAAAGAAGGGATATTGTGAAATTGAAGCATATTAAAAATAAGATAAAAAAAATGAATGTAAGTGAAGAAAATAGATTTATAAATAATACAAAAAAATATGCGGTAATGATATTACTATATAAAAAAAATGAGAATATATATATAATTTTTGAAAAAAGAGGAAATTCAATAAAGCAACCAGGAGAAATTTCATTTCCAGGAGGTGAAATCGAAAAAGGAGAAACTCCTATTCAGGCAGCATTAAGAGAAACTCAAGAGGAAATAGAAATATCAATGGATTCAATTGAAATAATCGCTAAATTACCATCATTGATATTAATGGATTCTATTGAAGTAATTCCAATTGTAGGTTTATTAGAAGAAAAATATGATCAAGGAAAGTTGAGGAAAATTAATAATACGGAGGTTGACCAATGTTTTATGGAATCAATAGATTCTTTGATAAATCAAAAACCAAGAAGTGGAGAAATATCTTATAAAATAATTTTAAATGAAGATTTTCCTATAGAGTATTTACCTAATGGAGAAAAATATAATTGGAGAAATGGAAGTAGAACTATATATTTTTATTCATTAGAAAATGGAGAAATATTGTGGGGGTTAACAGCTCAAATAGTTAAATTTGTTATTGATATAATTAAAGAAATTATATAATATTAAAAACATGATACTTTTAGGAGGTGGAAAAATGATTTTAGTAAACGGTAGAAAAGAAGAATGGTACAAAGGAATGACAATATCTGATTTAATAAAGATAAAAAAATTTACGTATCCTGGAATTATTTATAGAATTAATGGTAAGACAATTATGGAAGAGGATTATGAAAAAGCTGTAATAGAAGATAATGATGATGTAAAAGCAATTCATTTGTGTCATGGAGGTTGATGCGTAAATTGTAATGATTATAAAAATATTTACATTCCAAACACAATCTGATACAATATATAGTGTGAAAAAATAACAACACTACTATATAAGAGGTGGAGAAATTGAAAAATATTTATGTTTTAAAACGTGATAACACAAAAGTAACTTTTGATTTATTGAAAATTGTTTCAGCGATTGAAAAGGCTATGAGAGAAACTGTATTAGGTATAAGCCCTCAATTAAGTGTTGAAATTGCAAAAAATATTGAAAGTGCGATTAGTATGAGGGAAGACTCTGTTGCAGTAGAAGAAATTCAAGATATGGTTGAAAATTTTCTTATGGCAAGTGAAAGAAAAGATGTTGCGAAAAGGTATATACTATATAGATATGAAAGAGATAAGACTAGAGATTCAAGGTTGAAACGAACAGATGATAGATTGTTGACTGATGAATTTATTAGCAGATTTAAGCATAATGAAACGCCAATGAATCAAATTGGTAATTTTGTTTATTATAGGACATATTCGAGATATTTAAGAGATGAAAAAAGAAGAGAATATTGGTGGGAAACAGTAAGGAGAGCTGTTGAATATAACTGCAGTTTAGTTCCAACAACTAAGGAAGAGGCAGAAAAATTATTTGAAAATATATATAATTTAAAGCAATTTCTTTCAGGAAGGACATTTTGGGTTGGAAATACCCCAGTTGCAAAATATTATCCAATATCAAATTATAATTGTGCATTTGAAATAATTGATTCATTTGATGCTTTTAGAGATTTGTTTTATTTATTAATGGTTGGGTCTGGTGTAGGTGTAAGAATATTAAAAGATGATGTATCAAAAATGTCTAAAATTAGAACTGATTATGAATTAGTTCATAAAGATTATTCACCTAAAAAAGTTGAAGAAAGAGAAGATTCTACTAGTATTGTTTTTAATTATAATAATACTGCAAAAATTACTGTTGGAGATAGTAAAGAAGGTTGGGTACAATCTTTAGATTATTATTTCAAAATATTACATTCAAATGAATATAGAAATATTAAAACGATAATTATTGATTATGATCATGTAAGAGAAAGAGGAGAAAAACTTAAAACATTTGGGGGAACTGCCAGTGGACATTCAAGTTTAAAAAACATGTTTTCCAAAATAGACATGATCATTAAAAGAACAAAATTATTTTCTACTGGCAATAAATCAAAGTTGCGTCCGATTGATTGCTTGGATATAGTTAATATTATTGGAGAAAATGTTGTCGTTGGTGGAGTGAGAAGAACTGCTGAAATAGTATTGATAGATGCATTAGATGAGTTATGTATAGAAGCAAAAAGCAACTTATACAAAAAAATTGATGGTCAATGGATAGTTGATAAAGATATTATTCATAGACAAATGTCAAACAATTCAATTTACTATACTAAGAAGCCTTCAAGAGAAAAACTACATTGGCAAATTGAAAAAATGAGATATTCTGGAGAACCAGGATGGGTCAATGAAGAAGCAGGAAGAAAAAGAAGAGATAATATGAATGGAGTTAATCCATGTGGCGAAATCTTATTAGATGATAAAGGATTATGTAATTTAACAACAATTAATGTCTATTCATTTGTAAATATAGAGGGAATAATTGATGTTGATAGATTGTTGGAATCTCAAAGATTATCTGTTAGAGCTGCATACAGAATGACTTGTGTAGAGTTAGAATTATCAAAATGGGATATGGTACAACAAAGGGATAGATTATTAGGATGTTCATTAACAGGATGGCAAGATATGGTTAATGCAACAAAATTTGATTTAAATCAGCAAAGAGAACTGTTAGTGAAGTTAAGAGAGACGGCTCAAGATGAAGCAAAAAAATATGCTGATGAAATTGGAGGAAATGTGCCTCTTTTAGTTACAACGGTTAAACCTGAAGGGACTTTATCACAATTGCCAACAGTATCAAGTGGAGTTCATTATTCGCATTCGCCGTATTATATTAGAAGAATTAGAATTTCGGCCACAGATCCACTTGTTAAAGTATGTGAAGAATTAGACTATCCAGTTTTCCCAGAAGTTGGACAAGATGAGGAGAATTGTTCTACAAAAGTTGTAGAATTTCCTGTTAAAGCTCCTGTAGGTAAAACTAAATATGATGTTTCGGCAATTGAACAATTAGAAAATTATAAACTTTTTATGGAAAATTATGTTGATCATAATTGTTC
>Ga0193964_1001208_pt1 | contig 11566 bp, 6 predicted proteins | sample FB_7_MG_FD_140323 | JGI IMG/M metagenome (GOLD analysis project Ga0193964, IMG submission 140323) | Microbial mat bacterial communities from the Broadkill River, Lewes, Delaware, United States - FB_7_MG | ecosystem: Environmental > Aquatic > Freshwater > River > Microbial mats | place: USA...
GATGTATGTCATGCGGATGCTCTTAACTTTGACTTTAGATTAAAAGGGTTAGTATAATACTATGATTGAAGTAAATAATCTTACAAAAAAATTTGGTAATCATGTATCGTTAGATAATGTAAGCTGTGAATTTAAAAAAAATGACTATATAGCACTTATGGGTGCAAATGGTGCAGGGAAAACTACACTTATTCGTTCTATTCTTGGGTATTATCATCCAAATAGTGGAAATGTTTTAATAAATGGTTTAGACCCTATTAAACAAAGAATAAAAGTATTGGAAAACATTAGTTTTGTTCCTCAACTTCCACCTCCAATTAAATTAAGTATTGCAGAACTTCTGCAATACATTAGTGTGAGTGCAAAAGTAGATACAGAACTTATTGCTCATTTTGCAAATGAGATGAAGCTTGATTTGAAATCAAATATGAATAAATCATTTTTTAAACTAAGTGGTGGTATGAAGCAAAAGCTTCTTATTGCTATCTCATTAGCAAAAAAGAGTGATATAATTATTTATGATGAACCAACTGCAAATCTTGACCCAAAAGCTAGAGATGATTTTTATAGACTTTTAAAACAAAATGAAGATGATAAAGTTTTATTGTTTGTAACACATAGACTTGAAGAGGTTGAGCAGATTGTAAATAGACAGATTTATATGGATTTAGGAAAAATAGTTTCAGATGAGATTGTTTAAAAAAATATTATTTATAGCTATAATCTCTTTTTTTGTAGGTTGTAATTCTTCACAAAATGAAAAAGTAGAACAGCATAATGAGGGTAAAATCTGCCCTCAGTGCAATATGCCACTTGGTAATGATAATACATATACATCTATTATCAAAGATGGTAAGATAACATATTTTGATGATATGGGTTGTATGATACTTTATGCTAAGGAAAATAATATTGATTTAAATAATATTGAAAATAAAGTTTTTACAACTGATACAAAAAGATATGTAAATTCTTCAAAAGTATTATTTAAAATTGATGAAAAAACACCAATGTCATATGGTTTTTCAGCTTACGAAAAAGAGTGTGAAAATTGTATAAAATTTGACGAGGTTGTTATTAGAATGTTAAGAGGTGAGCATATGGCGAATCCAAAAATAAGAAAACAAATATTAGGATATTAGGATGAAAAATTTATATTTAATTGCATTTTTAGACTTAAAAGAATCAATAAGAGCTAAATGGTTTTTAGTTTACTCATTGGTTTTTGGTGGTTTAATTGCATTATTTTTTATAGCAGGTGTAACTGAATCTCAGGTTATGGGATTTAGTGGGTTGAGTAGATTATTGCTTATGTATATTCAAATAACTATTGTAATCCTTCCTATATTTATACTCATAACAACTGTTAGATCAATCTCTGGTGATAGAGACAATCACATTTTAGAGTATATGTTGTCTTTCCCTATCTCTTTAAAGCAGTATTACTGGGGAAAAATTATAGGTAGATTTGTTACTGTATATCTTCCTGTATTGTTTGCTATGGTTATTGCTATATTATATGGTGCAATAAAAGGCGCGTCAATTCCTTGGGATATATTCTTTTTATATACTGGATTATTGTTTGCATTATCAAGTGCATTTTTAGGAATAGCATTTTTTATATCATCATTTGTTAAGTCAAGTGAAGTTGCTCTTGGTATTGCATTTTTTGTATGGATATTACTTTTAGCATTTATTGATATTGCACTAATCTCATTGATGATGAGTCAAAGATTTAACGAAGAGTTAATTATTTTTATAGCATTGATTAATCCAATGGAGATATTCAGAGTTGCCGCTATCTCTTTATTTGATCCTGAGCTTACTGTTATGGGTCCAGTTGCGTTTTATATACTAGACTCTATGAAACAATCAGTATTTGTATTTTTATCGATTGCATATCCTATAATCTTAGGTTTGTTTTTTGCATTCTTAGGTTTTAAGATATTCGAAAAGAAAGATTTAGTTTAGTAATAAACTAAATCTTTTCTACTTCAAGAAGTTTTATCGCTTCGTTATACTTATATGTTGATAAGTTTTCTTTTACTTTGTTAAAGATCTCTTGATCTTTTGTGCTAAAAGCATATTGTTCTAACTTACTTACTACTGGATCTATTTTATTAGGTCTTCTTCTTTTTATTGATTTTGATAGCTCTTTAAATAATTGATTTTTTGGTTCATTTTCGATAAATATTTTCGGACTCTTTTTAATTGTAGTACTTGTTTGTATATATTTAATCTCTTTAATAACATTTGTTAGCTCTTTTTTTGCATTTACAATAAGATTACTATCTCTTGTCTTTTCTAGTTTATTTAAAATCTCATTTAAATTTTGTGCACCAATATTTTTAGATAAACCTTTTAGGGTATGAATTGTTCTTAATAGTTTGTCTTCATCTAGAGATTCAAAATCTAAAGTACTATATTGATTTTGAAAGTCGTTTAAAATCTTTAAATAAAACTCTTGATTATTGTTAAAGTATTTTATTCCAAATTTAGTATCAATATATTCCATGGCAGGTAGGTCTTGTTGTTTCTGTTTCTTATTTTCTTTGGCCTCTAAAGTAGTGTGATTTACTACATATTTTAAAAGCATAAAATAAAGAATTTTTACATCAATTGGTTTATTAATATGATCATTGACTCCTACTCTTTTTGTATCTGAGATGTCTTGAATCATGGCATTTGCAGTTAATGCTATAATTGGTATGTTTTTATCAAGTTCACGTATCTTTTTAGTTGCTTCTAGTCCGTCCATTATGGGCATTTGTATATCCATAAGAATTAGCTTGTATCTACCAATATTGTTTTTGTGTATGGTGATTGCTTCAAGGCCATTAGAGGCTATATCTATATTGATACCACTATCTTGTAATAATCCACTTACAATCTCTTGATTTATAGTATTGTCTTCGACTAATAGGATATCAATACCTTTTAGAATTGATACATCTGGTAACTCTTGTGTGTATGTTTTTGTACTAATAAAGTTTGATCTTAAAGATTCTTGTAAAGGAAGTTCTAGTTCGAAAACAAATTTACTTCCTTTGTGTAATTCTGATTGAACTTGGATTTTTCCATTCATTAATTCAGCTAATTGTTTTGATATGGCAAGACCTAATCCTGTACCTCCATATTGTCTAGTAGTACTACTGTCGGCTTGTGAAAATGATTTGAATAATTTATTTATTTGAGATTTCTCAAGTCCAATTCCTGTATCTATTATTTCAAATTGATATTCATTGTTTAAAAGCTGATTTACATTTAAAGTAATAGTTCCTTGTTTTGTAAATTTGATGGCATTGCTTAAAATATTTGTTAATATTTGAGAAACTCTTAATGCATCACCACTAAGAATAATATTCTCAGGAACATTATAGTTTAAAATCAATTCAAGATCTTTTTCTTTAGCATCAAACTCTATAATATTTATAACCGAAGAGATGAGTTGCTTTAAGTCAAAGTTTATTTTCTCAATCTTCAATTTTCCAGCTTCAATTTTGCTAAAATCTAGAATATCATTGATTATATTTAGTAAAGACTTTGCACTTGAATCAATTTTTTGGATATAGTTTTTACTTGTAGGTGTTAAATTGCTCTGTAATGCTAAATGAGACATCCCAATTATACCATTCATAGGAGTTCTTATCTCATGAGACATATTCGCTAAAAATTCTGATTTTGCTTTTGTTGCGGCTACTGCATTTTGTTTTTCCAAGTTTAATTCATTGGTTCTTGTATTTATCAATAGCTCAAGATTTTTATTTATATCTTCCATCTCTTGATTTTTTTGTTGCAGTTGTTCATATAAAATAGAATTTTCTAGTACATTTGCAACATAGGTACAAACTAACTCTAAAAGATTTTTATCATTTTGAGTAAAAACCCCTTCTTTTGTATTTTTATTTAGGGCTTGAAATACTCCGATTGTTTCAAGTTTACTATTGTATATTGGCATTGTTATTATACTTTTTGTTCTATAACCAGTACTCTTATCAATAGATGAGTCAAAGTACTCACTTTTGTATGCATCATCTATTATTAATGTCTCACCTGTTAAAAAACAATGTCCCACTATACCATTTGTCAAGCTTGTTTGTAAAGTATCTTCACCATGCGCTACTTTTGTTATAAATTGCTCTTCTTTTTGATCAAAACTCCAAATACTACATCTATTTGCTTCTATAACCTCTTTTGCCATATTTGCCAAAAGTAAAAGCTTGTCTTCAAATCTCATTATATTTTTTAATTGAGAGATATATTCGAATATTACATTTATTTTTTTATCGTACATTAAAACCTCTAAACACTAATATTATTTATTATACTTAAGATTATATTAAAGAACCATACTATCTATCAAAGTTATTGACTCTTTATATTTATATTTTGATATATTTTCTTTAATAGTATCAAAAGTTTTTTGATTTTCAATATTTAAAAAATATTTATCTAACTCTTCTATAATAGGATTAATATTATTTGGTCTTTTACTTAGTATTGCTTCTTTTAAATTTAAAAGAAGCTCTTCTTTTAAGTCTTCTGATAATTGCATTTTAGAGTTATTCTGTGATTTAGAAAAAATATTTAATTGGTTTAATTCACTTAAAATATTATTGAGTTCTTCTTGAAATGTGAGTATCAAGTTTTTATCATTTGAATTTTCTAACTCTTTAGAAAGCTTATACAGGTTTTCTGCTCCAATATTTCCTGATAAACCTTTTAATGTATGTAGTGTTCTTGTCTTTTGCTCTTGAGTAAGAGATGTTATATCTAAGTCTTTATATTGAGTATAAAATTTGCTTAATATATTAGAATACAGTTCTTTGTTGTTGTTAAAATAACTAATTCCCAATACCGTATTAATGTATTGAGAGCCATACTCTTCATCCTTTGTAGTTGTATATCCTACTTCAGAGACAGAATCATTATGAATATATTTTACTAATACACTAAGAAGTTTATTAACATCAATAGGCTTACTTAAGTGTTCATTCATACCAACTCTTTTACTCTCTTGTATATCTTCTATCATAGCATTTGCTGTTAATGCTATAATTGGAATATTTTTATCTATTTTTCTTAACAGTTCAGTGGCTTCAAGTCCACCCATAATTGGCATTTGTATATCCATTAGGATTAATTTATATTTTTTTCTTTTTTTGTTAAAAAGATCAATTGCTTCTTTTCCATTCACTGCAATATCTATATTGATACCACTATTTTCCAATAGTCCTAGAACAATCTCTTGATTTATTGTATTGTCTTCAACTAGAAGTATATTGCTATCTTTTAAAATAGATGTGTTGTAGCTAGGTTCTTTGATACCTAAAGGATGATTACTGCTAGATGATTGTTTTGGAAGTAATTCAATAGTAAATACAAAATTACTCCCTTTGCCCTCTTTAGATTCAACCCAAATGTTACCATTCATTAATTCTACAAGTTGTTTTGAGATTGATAAGCCAAGCCCCGTGCCTCCATACTTTCTTGTAGTACTACCATCAGCTTGATTAAATGATTGAAAGAGTGTATCTATCTTATCTTTTTTTAGTCCTATACCTGTATCTTTTATCTCAAATTGATACGTATAATGAGTTAGATGTTTTATAGTTAGAGTGATACTACCTTTATTTGTAAATTTTATACCATTGCTTAATAGGTTTACTAAAACTTGAGAAAGTCTTAGTGGATCAGCATATACAATATCATCGTTGTTGATATTATAATTTACGATTAAGTCAAGTTCTTTTTCATTTGCTTTGTATTCTACAATATTAATAGCTGAATTGATAATCTGATTTAAATTAAAATCAACTTTTTCAATTTTTAATTTTCCTGCTTCTATTTTACTAAAGTCTAATATATCATTAATAATATTTAACAATGACTTTGCACTATAATCTATTTTTTGAATATAGTTTTTGCTTTTATTATCAATATTACCTTGCAGTGCCAAACTAGACATTCCAATGATTCCATTCATAGGTGTTCTAATTTCATGAGACATGTTTGCTAAAAATTCAGATTTAGATTTGGTCGCATCTTTTGCTCGGTCTCGTTCTATCTCCAATTGTTTATTGAGATTTGATAACTTTCTATTCCAATAAATAGTTCCAGATATTATTAATAATAATATAAGAGTAAAATACCATACTACAGTATAGTCAGTTTTAATGGTATAATTAACTTTTACCCATTTGTTAATTATTTTTTGTTTTTGCTTTTTATCAATTGATAAAACTAATTTTTCAAATATAGTGTGTAATAGTTTTTCATCATTTCTTGTTCCTATTCCTAGTTTTATATTATTTTCTAGTTTTCCTGATACTGTAAGTGTTCCTATAAAGTCTTTTTGTATTGCATAGTTAATCACTATAGTATTATCTAAATATGCAAATAAAATACCTTTTTTTACTTTTTTTAAACCATCTTCTACTGAATCTACTTCAACTAAGTTTATATTTGGATATTCTTTCTTTAAAATCTTGTTTAGTGAATATCCACCCACGATACCAAGTCTTCTGTGTTGTATTTTTTCTATATTATCTATAAAAGGGATACCTATTCTTGTTGCCATAACAATTGGTGTGTTTATATAAGGGGAAGTGAAGTTCATATATTTTTTTCTTGCTTTAGTAGGAGAGACTAATGATAATATATCACATTCTCTATTCTTCGCTTTTTGTAGTGTATGTACCCATGAGCTAGTTTGGATAAGGTTTATTGGGATATCTAATTCTTTACTAAATATTTTAATATAATCCGCTGTTATTCCAATATGCTTATTGTCTTGTATTCTTTCAAATGGCATCCATGATGGATCAATACATAAGCTAAGAGACTTTTTATGTTTTAGGTATTGTTTCTCTTCATAGTTGAGCTTACTTAATATATCTATTTTAGTATCTTGTGTTGGGTTTTCTTCATAATATAAAGTAAGTATTCCTATAGTTGTGCTTGAATATTCTTTTATATCTATAATATTTTGTTTAATTGATTTAAATTTAGTATATTTTTTTGGTAAATTATCTTTTAAATGTATTTTATTGTTATGATCTTTATATGCAATGAGAATATTTTCTTTAAGATATAAATCTTCTATAACAATGGCTTTTATATTTTGATTTTTCATATCAAGTTTTATTTTATTTTCTAATTCATCTATAGCAAAATTTGTTAAAAAGATTGTACTAGTTTGTGCAATATTCTGTGAAAGGGATTGTATATTTGTTTGAGTAAACTCTTTTACTTCTTTGCTAAATAAATATCCACTAAAAAAATTAATTATAAAAAAATATAAAATAACTTTTTTAAAAATATTCATAATTTATGTTTCTCTTTATTTGTATCTATTTAGTATCTTTTTATATGTACCATCCGCTATAATCTCATCCAAAGTTTTTTGCCATTTTTTAATTGTAGAATTGCTTGTATGTTTATTAAAAGCAATATATAAAGGAGCTTCATAAATTGCTTCTTTCATTTTTACTGGTTCTATAGTATGTTCTATACCCATCTTTTTTAGCTTGTATGTAAACGCATGATATTCAACGGGATATAAATCTACTTTATTTTCTTGTAGTTTTCTTAGACTATAATTTGCTAAAGAGTTTACTTGCAAATTTTTAAAGTTGTACTCAGTGAGTTTTTCATGTGCAATAGTTTTTTGCGCAACTGCAATTGCTTTTACTTTTTTTGCATCTTCTAATGAGTGGATATTTAAATCTGTTCTAGAGGACTTTTTAAAAAATACTAATTTCATCGAAGATATTGGACCCACCCATTTAAAAAGATTTTCTCTTTTTTGTGATCTTGTTGTTAAAAAAAGAGCATAACCTTTTTTATTTAATGTGATGTCATAAGCTCTTTTCCATGGAAAGACTTTTATCTCTTTTTGATTTCCTATTCTTTTTTGTATCTCTTTTACTAAATCAATACTTATCCCTGTTAGACCATCTTTTGTCTCCATTTGATAAGGTGTCCATGTTTCTGTAAGAGCTTGGATATCATCGGCTAAGCATACACCAAGTGATAATAAAATAAGAAAAATTGCTTTTATCATAAATAATTCCTTTTGTATTTAAAAATCTATATTATATTTATAGTGATATTATATAATATAGATTATATTTTAATGATTAAGCGAAACTTATGAAAAGTTTATAATAATTATATTTATTATAGACTTTTATACTGCAAAATATTATTTATTATTTAAATCTTCATTATAGAGAATGTATTGATTTCTACCTTTTGATTTTGCTTCATAAAGTGCAGTATCAGCAAAATGGTAAATCTCTTTTGTTGTGTGTAGCATATCTCCAGTATTGGTATACAATCCAATTGAAACTGTAATATAATCACTGGCTTTGTTATATTTATGTTCCATCTTTAGGTTTTCTATTTCTTGATTGACAGTTTTCATAAATGTAACAGCTTCATCTTTTGTATCTGGGACAAAGATTATACCAAACTCTTCTCCCCCAATTCTAAAAGGTGTATCAGACGATCTTTTACAAACAGATTTTAATGCTTTTCCAATATTTTCTAAAACATAGTCTCCTTTTTGGTGTCCATAAAAATCATTGTACTGTTTAAAAAAATCGACATCTAAAATTGCTAATGCAAAATCTTGATGATGCCGTTTTGCGTTATTTAGTTCCTTTTCAAATATTTGATTAAAATATCTTTTATTGTATAGGGTTGTTAATTCATCTGTAATAGATATCTCTTCTATCTTTTTTTTATCAGTTATGTTATGACGGATTGCAGTATAAGCAATGATTCTTTTTTTATCATCAAAAACTGGTGAAACAGTTGCATCTACCCAATAGTAGCCACCATTTTTCTTTTTGTTTTTGATCTCACCTTTCCAAATTTTCCCTTTTGAGATTGTAGACCATATCTCATCAAAAGTCTCATTTGTCATATCTTCATGTCTTATAAGACTATGATTTGTTCCTATAAGTTCATCTTTTGAATACTCGCTAATATCACAAAAGGCCTGTGATACACTAGTTATATTACCTTTTGTATCCGTAGTTGAGGTTAAAACATGCTCATCAATAACTTGTACGTATTTTGAAAGTGTTTCGTTGATTTTATTAATTGCTCTATTTTTTGTCACAATTATAAATATAATTATTAAAAATATAATTATGATATAAAGAATTGATTTGTAATCGATACTCTCTTCATACTTTATAGATAACCATTTATTCATGATATCTCTTTTTTCTTCTTCTGAGATAGAGTTAATTAGCTTATTAAAAATATCGTTTAGTAAGGGTTCATCTTTTCTTGTAGCCATAGGAAATGAAATATTGTCATTTAGTTTTCCTGCAATTTTTAAGTTTCCTAGAAAATTCTCTTGAATATTAAATCCAATTACAGGTAAGACTCCAATGAATCCATAAACTTGATTTTGATCTACTTTTTTCAGTCCCTCTTTGGCATTTTTTACTTCAATTAATCTCATACTTGGATATTTTTCTTGAAATATTTTTGAATATGCAAACCCTTTAACCATAGCAACTTTATATGGTAAAATATCCTTTATCTCGCTAATAAATGGTTTATCAAGTTTAGTTGCAACTACTAGAGGCATTTTTGTGAGTGCTCTTGTAAAGTTAAATTGTTTTTTTCTTTCTTTTGTTTCTAGCATTACTGTAACAAAATCACATTCTTTATTTTTTGCTTTTTTTATGGTATCCATCCAATTCTCTGTAATTGTAAGATTGATTGGTATATCTATAAGTTTTTCAAAAAGTTTAATATAATCAGCAGTCATCCCTATATGTTTGTTATTTTGGATTTTTTCAAATGGCATCCAATTTGGATCTACACACATGTGAAGTTCTTTTTTCCCTTGTAAGTATGAGTACTCTTCATTTGTAAACTGTACATTTCTTTTAATTTTCAGATTTAACCATTTCTCTTTTAGTTTTACTATTTCATTGTGTGGTAGTGTTGCATTTACTTTTTCCAATATCATTTTTAATATAGTATTATCTTTTGAGACACCCATATGTAAAGCAGTATTGCTTGGAATATGTTCGATTTTATCTAACTTAATAGTTTTTAAATTACTCAACCAATTGTGACTGATGTAGTACTCAACAGTAGCTAGATTATCAATAACCGCATCTGCTTTACCTTTTGATACAGATTCAACTGCATCTTTTGTTGTTGATGCTAGGTATAATTTTTGATTTGGATATTTAGTTTTTATAATTGTATGTAAAAAAGATTTATTTAGTACGGCTAGTGTCTTTTTCTTCAAGTCTTTAAATGATTTGATATTTGTACTTTTTCTAACAGCTAAACTGATTTGATAATTTATATGCTCAAAATTGGTATATGTTATGTATTTTTGTCGTTCTTTATTGATAGCAATATTAGGAATAATATCAATTTCATTGTTTTTTAACATCAAAAGAGATTCCTCCCATGTTTTACCATTGACAAACTCTATTTCTACCCCTAGTGCTTTTGCGACTAAATTAATATAGTCTATTGTATATCCAGATTCTTCCTCATTTTCATAAAAATTATAAGGGGGAAATGAGAGCATATTTTGGACTTTTAACGATGGGTTATTTTCTAAATATTTTTTTTCCTCTTCTGTCAAATCTATTTTTATTTGCTTGATAATATATTCTTTAAATATAAAATCATTGATATTAAAATCTTTATTTGTTGTTCCGTAATCATTATATAAATTTGTTATATATCTAATTCTCCCTTTATCAATCGTTCCTAAGGGTATAGTGTCTTTTGATATTAGCTTTTCAATTGCTTTTGCTTCATAACGTAGATGTTCAATTGATTTATTTGTCCCATATTTACTATGAATTAGTTGAATAATCTCTTCTTGATTTTCTAATGCATATCTCCACCCTTTCAAAGTAGCTTCTTTGAACTTTTGTACTCTATTTGGATGGTTTTTTGCTTCATTTTTATTTGTAAAAAGCATATCTCCATATAGATCAAAACCATAGTTTGTAGGATTAAGAGTATTTATTGGTATCCCTCTTTGTTGAAAATAAAAAGGTTCATTACTTAAGTAAGCAGGAAATAAATCAACCTTTTTATCAATAAGTTTTAAGTAGTCATTTTTTTCTCTTATACGAATTAAGTTTGGTTTGGCATGGAGTTTTCTCATCATCGCTAATATAGAAAAACCATCTGTGTCACTTGGATAAAAAACCATCTCTTTTCCGTCTAAATTATATGGAGAATTAATACCGCTACTTTTTAGAGATATCAGTACACTAGGGGAGTGTTGTAAAATGGGAGCAACAATAACTACTGGTTCCTCTTTTGCTTTATATAGTATAAGTATAGAATCAGCAACACCATATTGGGCATCACCATTTATGACTTGTTCGATATTGTTGTAGTTAATATCCCTTTGTTTTATTGTTACGTCTAATCCTAAGTCTTTATAGAATCCTTTTTCTTTAGCGGCATAGTATCCTGCAAATTGAAATTGATGAAACCATTTTAATTGTAAGGTTATTTTTTCTTGTGCAAAAACTGACATGATAAATAGTTGTAAAAA
>Ga0193964_1001209_pt1 | contig 11545 bp, 8 predicted proteins | sample FB_7_MG_FD_140323 | JGI IMG/M metagenome (GOLD analysis project Ga0193964, IMG submission 140323) | Microbial mat bacterial communities from the Broadkill River, Lewes, Delaware, United States - FB_7_MG | ecosystem: Environmental > Aquatic > Freshwater > River > Microbial mats | place: USA...
CTTGTTAAGGCCTTTTCCCTGGCTCTGGAAGATAAGAAGAAAGACAGGGCATTTCTTTCCAAGACCCTTACCCTGCCCCTGGAAACAGAGATAAAAAATCATTTTGAAATTATTGATGTTGAGGCCATTCACCAGGCCAGAACCTTTTTGAAACAAACCTTGGCAGAAAAACTGACATCAGAATTTAAAACCGTATATAAAATCTGCCGATCCGCAGACCCCGATGATTTATCAGGTGCGGCCATGGCGGACAGAAGCCTTAAAAACCTTTGCCTTTCCTATCTTGGCTGTCTGACAACGGACAAAGAGAGCCAGGACCTTGTACAAAAACAATTTGAAAGCGCCGGCAACATGACAGATGAATTTGCCGCCTTCAAGATCCTGAGCCATATGAATCCTGAAATGCGTGAGAAGGCATGCCATGCGTTTTATAACAAATGGCAGACCCGGACCCTGGTTATCGACAAATGGTTTTCTATCCAGGCCCAATCCAAGCTTGAAGACACGTTAGATCAGGTAAAAAAACTGACCGCACACAAAGATTTTACCATGGCCAATCCCAACAAGGTCCGGGCACTCATATTTGCCTTTGCCATGAACAATCCCATACATTTTCACAGGGCCGACGGCCAGGGCTATGAATTTGTGGCCGAACGGATTCTGGCGCTGGATAAAGTCAACCACCAGACCGCTGCACGGCTTTGCTCATGTTTCAATCTATGGAAACGCTATGATAATAACAGACAAGCTATGATGAAAAAGCAACTTGAAACCATGGCCGGACAAAAAGAGTTATCCAGAAATCTTTATGAAATTGTATCCCGGGCGCTGGAATAATCCGGAAACCTAAGCCCCGCAGTCAAATCTGCGGGGCACACTTTCACTCGATCATCAGATTTCAGGCATAGTACGCCCTATACCAGTCCACAAAGTTCTGAATCCCCTGTTTTACGGATGTTTCCGGCTTAAACCCGGTGTCGGCAATGAGATCGTCCACATCAGCCCAGGTGGCAGGCACATCACCGGCCTGCATGGGCAGATAGTCAATTTTCGCTTTTTTGCATAGGGCATCTTCAATGGCACGCACAAAGTCCATCAACGGCACCGGTTCGTTATTCCCAATATTGTAGAGTTTGTAAGGCACACATGATCTTGAAGGGACGGGATTTTCGCCGCTCCATTCCGGATCAGGTACAGGGACATTGTTCATCACCCGGACCACCCCTTCCACAATATCGTCAATATAGGTAAAATCCCGCTGCATCTCACCATTGTTAAACACCTTGATGGGCTCATCTGCTAAAATGGCTTTGGTGAAAAGAAACAATGCCATGTCAGGCCTTCCCCAGGGACCATACACCGTAAAAAACCGCAACCCTGTTACCGGCAAATTATATAGGTAGCTGTAAGAATGGGCCATAAGCTCATTGGCTTTTTTGGAAGCCGCATACAAACTGACCGGATGGTCCACATTATGGCGAACAGAAAAAGGCATGTGGGTATTGAGCCCATACACAGAACTTGACGATGCAAACACAAGATGCTTGACCCCGCCATGGCGGCAGCCTTCAAGAATATTGCCAAATCCCACCAGATTGGCATCCACATAGGAGGCCGGATTTTCAAGACTGTACCGCACCCCAGCCTGGGCCGCCAGGTTCACCACGCAGTCAAAGGCATTGTCCTCAAACAACTTGGCCATGTTAGGCCGGTCCGCAAGATCCAGGAGAACAAACTTGAAATCCGGATATCCGGACAAACGCGCCAGCCGGTCTTTTTTCAAATTCACATCATAATAATCATTGAGATTATCAATCCCCCATACACGGTGATCGTCATTCAACAGCCTTAAAGAAAGCGCAGACCCAATAAACCCAGCTGCACCGGTGATCAATATATTCATGTTCAATCCTTTAAATTAAAGATAGGAAGTCATAAAAACCGTGATTCGATTTTTCCATATTCTGCCATACGTCGCTCCGGATAAACCGGAGGTTTGTGCAGTTATTTAAGACTAAATATTGTACCATGATCAGGTATTCATGACAAATCAAGGAATCAGGGTCAACGCACGGAAACCTTCTGAGTGTAGTCTTGTTATGCTATCCATCACCTTCTATCCGAACACCACATCCTGCAAATATTGTTTATTCATTGCAACATTCAATCTTTTTGACTTCATGCTCCCTTTAACCTTTTACAGAAACAATAAAAATTAAGCTGTGGCTCAAGTCAAGTGATTGGATACCGATACCCAGCCTTTAATGCTTTAAAATTTTTGACTTATGTATTTAAAGCAGTATCAAGTCATGGGACCGGAACTATAGCCTTAAAGGGAATTAGACATTATATATGCATTGGCGTTTGGCGTTTCATAGCGGTTTACTGTACCTGATCTTTCTTTGGGCTTTTGACGAAAAATAGTTCTTGGTTCTGTCCGCTTCATATGATAATTAATGTTGAGATGATAGCATCATCTATTCCATTGAGCGAAAATGAATATTTATAGTATAAAAATTTCCATTTTTCCCATGATATAACAGCCATGGACTGACCTATTTTTCCACCGTGGCTCAGCCCACAACGAAAGTAAAAAGATCTGCGTAGGTTACACAAACTTTCTGATAAATGTATGGCTATATTCAAGGTTTAAATATAAAAAATTTAGTCCATGTGCTTATTAATCAATAAACTGCCTGCAACTAAAAGGAGGGGGAAAATGAAATCAACAATTAAAAAAACAATAATCACTGCCATTTCTATTTTAATTATTGCCTTTCCAGTGGTTTCAGCCCATGCAGATTCCGCGGCGATTGATAGAGCCGTTAAAAATGCAATGTCTGAGCTTTTTAAAAATTCTGCAACGGCCAAAAAACTGGCACCTTTGGCCAAGGGCATCCTGATTTTTCCAAATGTGATCAAAGCCGGAATTGTTGTAGGAGGCCAGTTTGGCGAGGGGGCATTAATAAAAAAGGATATTACCGTTGGCTACTATACCACTGTTGCTGCATCTTACGGCCTTCAGTTGGGGGCGCAGGCGTTTGGATATGCTATGTTTTTCATGACGGATGAAGCACTTGAATATCTTGATAAAAGTACTGGATGGGAAGTCGGTGTCGGACCTAATGTTGTTGTCATCAATGAGGCAGTTGCCCGTTCACTAACAACATCAACTGCTCAAGATTCGATTTATGCTTTTTTCTTTAATCAGAAAGGTTTAATGGCCGGGCTGGGACTGCAGGGCTCAAAAATAACAAAATTCAATCCGGATAATTAGTCGGCCCAAAAAGAAATAAAACCATAGTGCGCATAAAAAAGAAGGGGAGAAAAATGATAAACATTAAAAAAATTTTATTTAGTTTCTTTATTGCATCAACACTGATGACCTTTTCCTGTGCCAGTTCACAGGATAAAGCCTATAAGGCACAGGAAAAGGTCCATAATCAAAGACTTGAATTGATCGAAAAGTATCGGGACTGCCTGAAAAAAGTTGAAAAAGAAAATGCGGATAAAGATATTTGTGATCAATATTTGAAAGCAGCTGAAGCGCTAAAATAAACATTTGTTTAAGGTCTAAAGGGGTCTGCTCTTGACTCATTTTGTCAATTCGGCGATTGAAATGGGGTACAGGTATTTACCTCTACCCCCCCATTTTCGATACACATCAAGTGATGGCTGAAACCGAGTTAGTTTGCTCTTATGCTCCTATAATGGAGGTATATCATAGGGATATGATCTCTTAATCTATTCTGCTTTTTCTATTTTTCTTGCTGGGTGACTGCTATTTCCGCCCAATGGATTTAATTCATAAGAAATCGGCTTTGACCGGACTTTCAAACCTGCCAGTACCGGGCAAAGACCAGAAAGGATAAGATATGAAATTCAAAAAAATCCTTAATCCCGTGGATGGTTCAGAACATTCCAGACGCTCCACCCAATATTCCATTGAATTGGCAAAACAATTTGATTCAAAAATCATCTTACTTCACTGCCACGCCATGTTCCCCGTTGTTTTGGCCGAACCTCATTTCCAGAATGCCATCAATAAAATTTTAAAAAATTCCGAGGAACTGATCAAGCCCTTTGAAAATTTATTGGAGGACAGTGGCGTTGAATATGAGATCCGGATTCTGGAAGGTTCCCCGGGCATGAATATCGACACTGTCGTAAACATAGAAAAAATTGATTTAATTGTCATGGGCTCCAGGGGGGTCAGTGATTTTGAAGGACTTTTCCTTGGGTCAGTGGCCCACCAAGTCCTTCATAAGGTTCAATGCCCTGTATTTATAATAAAATAATCAGATCTTTACAAATTTTGCCAGATTGTGATAGTTTGGGAAACTTTCAGGCCGAATAGGGCCGACGCCCGATCCGCCGAGGGTTTTCATGAATGGAGCATTTGCCTTGCCTGGAAGCAAAATGACAACTGATACAACAATTTGTTCTTAATAATTAAGATTCTTTGGAGGTGTTATTTTGAAAAACGCCAATTGCCCTAAATGTGGTTCTGGTGAAGTCTATTCAGGCGCTGAGTTGATTGTGAAAGACGGACCGATCGCCAGTATCCTGAAAGGTGGCCCTTTTGCCAGCAATTCAATTCCCATAAGCCTTTCAAGCATGGCTCCCATTGATAACTACGTTTGTGTCAACTGCGGCTATGTTGAACATTATATCTCCGACCGATCCAAACTCAAAGAAATCGCAAAAAAATGGGATAAAGCCTCCGTAAACAAATCGGATAACGATTCTGACGAGTGATTGTTTTGAGACTCTGTCTGAACGTTAAGCTGTTCTGGCGGCTTGTGTGTATCCTCTGGGTCGTAGTCTGGTATGGAATCAAGGATGTGACCGGTCGTGTTGCCAGGGTTGCGTCCAAGGCTCCTGGATCTCCAGAAAAGAACAAAGAGACTGCTGCAACCGAATTTCCGTCCCCCAGGATGATCCGCCTCTGTATGGAGCAGCTCGGCCCCAGCTTTATCAAGCTGGGCCAACTTTTGAGCACCCGAGATGATATTCTGCCTTTTGAATATGTAAATGAATTCAAAAGACTACAGGATCAGGTACAGCCCCTTCCCTTATCTGCGATTTCCAATGTGGTGGAGAGGGAATTAGGCAAACCCCTGACAGCCCTGTTTGATCACTTCAATTCCGAATCCATTGCCGCAGCGTCCGTGGCCCAGGTTCACGAGGCCCGACTTTTTTCAGGAGAGAGGGTTGCGGTCAAGGTAATTCGACCTGATATCCTTCCCATTATTCGAAAAGACATCCGGCTGATGTATTATCTTGCCCGGATGATAGAGAATCGTTCTCAACGCGGCAGGATGCTCGGTGTCATGAATCTTGTCAAAGAATTTGAACGGACCATCTTCAACGAACTGGACATGTTTACGGAAGCCGGTAATATTGAACGATTCAGAACTAATTTCAAGCATACGCGCGAAATGCATATCTGCAAAGTCTATCGTGAATACACAAGCCGGTCAGTCCTGGTGATGGAGTATATCGATGGTATCAAGGTAGATCAGGTAGAGGCCATCAAAGCTGCCGGCATCGACCCCGGTGAGATAGCGCAGATAGGCCTTCGATCCTTCTCCCGACAGCTCATGGAATTCGGCTTCTTTCACGCTGATCCCCACCCGGGAAACACCATTGTCATGGCAGATGGCCGGGTCAGCATTATCGACTTCGGACTGATGGGTTACGTGGATGATGAAATGATGAAAGAGCTTGCCAATATTTGCCTTGGGTTTGCAGACCACGATTATGATTTGGTTATGGATGCCTTGAAAGAAATGGGTCTTTTGAACAAGAAACAGATTCGCCTCAAGGAATTCAAAGCCGACCTGAAGGATGTCAGTGAACCTTTTTATGGCCGTCCTCTTCCCTCCATCTCGGTCAAAGAGGTCTATGACAAAGTAATACAGCTGGTGCTCAAGCACCGAATCACGATGCCAAGAAATCTTTTGCTGATTTTCAAGACCTTTGTTCAAAACGAAGCCATTGGAAAAAAACTTGGCAGCACGTCAAGCATTCTTCAAGTTGCCAGGCCATATGCCGAAAAACTGCTAAAGCAGAGTTTAAAACCGGACCAACTCTTCAAACGATTCAATGCAGATGCCCGCAAAATGGCAGGCCATCTTCAATCCATGCCGGAAAGCATCAGCGGAATGCTTGCCAATGCAGCAGCCAACAGCCTTTCCATGGAGATTCGACACACAACATCCTCCAAGATACAACAAACCCTGGAAAAATTGATCAACCGGCTTATTGTGGGGATTATAATCGCTGCCTCAACCATTGCGGCTGCCCTGATTCTTAATTCTTCCCAGAAGCTTTTCGACATCGACTTTGCGTTTGCCGGATTTCCCGAAATATCGCTAACAGGCCTTCTCGGTGTTACAGGGTATGTCATCGCAACTTTTCTCGGACTCTGGTTGATAATTTCAATTCTTCGCTCAGGACGTCTGTAACACCTTCATGAATTGCCCTCCTAAAGGGTTATCGCCCTGGAAGATGCCTTTTCCAAGGCCACCATATTGGGATACAATCCAATGCCGACAGATAGACGATTTTTGAAAAGTGTAAAAAATATTTTCATTTTTTACGGCAAGTGCTATGACAATTATATTTTTAACATCTCTATCAAATGGACCCGGACAAGAAAATGATCTTAGATTTTGATAAATGGTGCAATCGAAAAAAACGCCTCGAACAGTTTGAAAGTCATGTATCAGAAACCCGGACGGCAACATTCGGGTTTACCACCTATGCCGAATCAGATAAGCGTCACCGGGTTAACCGGCATTTCAATTCCATTGCCACACAATACGACTTTATGAATACCATTTTGAGTGGCGGAATTCATTATGCATGGAAACGAAGGGCCGTTGAAACACTCATGATCAAACCGGAGCAAAAAATTTTGGATGTCTGCGGAGGAACGGGTGATATAGCCAGGTTGTCCGCTTCCAGAACAGGCAAAAACGGTATGTCGGTTGTGTATGATATGAACCGGAAAATGATCGAACAAGGGATAAAAAAATCCATAAAAGGGGTAACCTTTGTTCAAGGGGATGCTGAATCCATCTCTTTTCCTGATAGTTCGTTTGATGCTGTTTCCATCGGATTTGGGATTCGAAACGTCACCCATCTTGAAACCGGTTTCAAGGAGATCTTCCGTGTGTTGAAAAAAGGCGGTGCCATGTGTTGCCTGGAATTTTCAAAACCTGACAACGCTTTCTTTAGATATTTTTACGATCTGTATTCATTTAAAATAATGCCGTTGATAGGGGGACTCATCACCGGTTCAACAGAAGCTTATACGGCATTTCCAGAATCCATACGCGCGTTTCCACTCCCCGGGGAATTAAGCCTTATTTTACAAAACATTGGTTTTAAGGATATCAAAGTTACGAAGTTGACAAATGGCATCGCAGTGATTCATTCAGCAAGGAAATAAAAACATATCAGCACCGTTTCGATAAAAGGACGCATAATGGATAGGCGTACATTTCTTAAAACTGCCGGAATCGGAAGCATTTCTGTTGCCTGTGGCTGCAAGTCGGAATATGACAAAAATATTTTTTCACTGGTAACGGCCCCGACAGATTTTGTAACAGGGCAAGCGGTATGGTATGCCTCCACGTGCATGGAATGCCCCGCAGGATGCGGAATCCTTGCAAAAAACCGTGAGGGCCGGGTTATTAAACTTGAAGGAAATCCCGCCCATCCGGTGAACCATGGAAAACTGTGCATCCGGGGCCAGGCAGCTCTACAGTCTGTTTATGATCCAGACAGACTGATGATGCCGCAACTCAAAACAGGTCAGACATTTAAACCGATCTCTTATAATCAAGCCTTTGACATTCTGAAAAAACGGATGCACGCCGCATCAGAAAAGGGAAACAACCGCGTCAAAATGTTGACCGGCATAACATCAGCACCCCTTTCCGCCCTGTTTGCAACCACCTTGAAAGCCTTTGGCGCAAATCCCGCAGCCGTGTATGAACCTTACTCCCACGATGCCTTGAGGGCCGCCCACCAAGCCCTGTTTTCAAAGCCCATGCTTCCCTCTTTTCATATGGAAGACGCAGATTTCATTCTGGGATTTGGCGCGGATTTTATAGAAACCTGGCTGTCACCGGTTGAATATATCCGCAAATTCAAATCCATGCACAGCCCTAAAGACGGTACAAAGGGGACGTTCGTTCATGCAGGCCCCTACATGTCCCTGACAGCGGCCAATGCAGACAAATTTTTCCCGGTTACGGCGGGAACGGAATATATGGTGGCCTTAGGAGTGATCCGCGAAATTTTGGAAACCAAAACAATAGATCATCTGCCTGGGCCTTTTTTAAAAGAACTTACGGCGGTTGTCAGTCCATATCATCCTGACATCATTGAAAAAAATACCGGATTTTCGGAAGCGGATCAAAACCGTTTGGCCGAATCCCTGCTCGCATCCCACCGCCCCCTGGTTCTGGGATCAACAGGCACCACAACGGCAGACACCTCCTTTGCTCTGGAGATGGCCGTGACCCTGATGAATCTTCTGCTGGACAAGGATCTTTCCCTGTATGATTTTGAACAAAGGCACGCCCTTGAAAAAGTCATGACGGCAAAAGAAACCGCTAAATTCTTCAAAACGGTCGCCACTGAACCCACAGAACTCTTATTGTTTTATAATACCAACCCCCTGTTTACGTTCCCCAAAAACGATGATTTAACGGATATTTTTAATCGTAAAGAGATCTTCAAGGTCAGTTTCTCAAATGTCATGGATGAAACGTCCAAAAACGCAGACCTTATTTTCCCGGTGCAACTGCCGCTTGAGACCTGGGACAGTTATGAAAGCAACACGGCATGCATTTCAACCCTCCAGCCTGCCATGGGACGGCTCACCAAGGCGCCCTCCATGGGCGATGTGTTCCTTGACCTGTCAGACAAAGACCGGCAGTTTGATGACTACTATCAATATCTTGCCGACTACCTGTATACGAATATGCCTGAAAAGAGCAAAGCCCATTTCATTCAAACAATTCAATCAGGCGGAATATTTCATTCCAACAGCAAATCCGGGGCCGGGAGTCCCTCCCTTAACCCGGGATCGATCAAGGCACTTAAGAATGCACTTTACGCCATCGAACTCTCTGAAGAACCAGAATTAAATTTTTTGGCGGTTCCGTCACTTCGGCTCTATGACGGCCGGGGGGGCAACAAGTCGTGGCTCAATGAAATACCCGATCCTGTGACCAGTATTGCCTGGGAAACCATGCTCATGATTCACCCTGCAACCCTTGAAGAACGTGGATTCGCACACGGGGATATCCTGACCATTGAAGCAAGCGACCACGCCATCACAGCACCGGTCTATTCCTACCAGGGCGTTGCATTAGGCGTGATGGTCATGCAGATGGGCCAAGGGCATAATGCCTGCGGCCGGTATGCCCAAGGATTCGGCAGCAACCCGGTTGATCTTTTGTCAGGAAATCTTGGGACATCTGATTTTCTCTCCTATCTAATCACCCCCACTTCGGTTAAACGAACCGGCAAGGTTGAAGCACTTCCCCAGACAGATGGCAGCCGGTCCCAGTACAAACGAAAAATTGCCCTGTCCATGACCTTGGCGAACAGCCACAGCCAAGACGGACACGGTAAATCTGACGACCACGGCCAATCTGACGGGCATGGAAAAAAAGAGGGCGGGGGCCTGGATATGAACCAATTTCCGTTAACCCTGCCAACCGAGGAAGGATACGATAAAAAACGAGATATTTACGCACCCCACGAACATGATGGCTACCGGTGGGGGATGATCGTGGATCTGGACAAATGCGTGGGATGCAACGCCTGCGTGGCCGCATGTTATGCGGAAAACAATATCGGCGTTGTGGGAAAAGAGCAGATCATAAAAGGCCGGGAAATGGCCTGGCTGCGAATTGAACGATACCAGGATCAAAACAATGAAGACCGGCTGATTTTTCTTCCCATGATGTGCCAGCACTGCGATGCGGCGCCCTGTGAGTCCGTATGTCCGGTGTACGCCCCCCACCATTCCAAGGAGGGGCTCAACAACCAGGTTTACAACCGCTGTATCGGCACCCGGTTCTGTGCCCAGAACTGCCCGTACAAAGTCAGAAAGTTCAATTGGTTTGACTGGGAAAGACCCAAGCCCCTCGACCTTCAGCTCAACCCCGATGTCAGCGCCAGAAGCAAAGGAGTCATGGAAAAATGCTCATTTTGTGTACAGCGAATTAAAAAAGCCCACAATCAGGCAAAAAATGAGAACCGTAAGATTCGGGACGGAGAGGTTCAGCCGGCATGCGTGCAGACATGTCCTGCCAATGCACTGACTTTTGGTAATTTCCTGGACAAGAACAGTGCGGTTTCCATTCTGGCCCGCGAATCACGGGCTTATCAGGTGCTTGGCTATCTAAATACCAAACCTGCTGTTATTTATTTGAAGAAAATGGTGCAGGAACTATGAACCTTCAATTAGGGGTTTTAGACATATGTCTCAATTAACTTTTGAAACAATCAATACCACGGTCCTGGACACACTGACCCGTCCGGGAAAGGCCTACTGGTGCATCATCGCCCTGTTGTTTTGCGGAGCCATCATGGGCGCTTCCTGCTGGGCCTACCAGATCTTTGCCGGCGTGGGCGTGGCAGGCATGAACACACCGGTCCACTGGGGCACCTATCTGATAAACTTTGTCTTCTGGGTGGGGATTGCCCATTCCGGCACCCTGATTTCCGCCATTTTGTTTCTGTTCCGGGCAGGATGGAGAAATCCCATTGCCAGGGCTGCTGAAACCATGACCGTCTTTGCCGTATGTATTGCGGGACTTTTTCCTTTTATTCACCTGGGCCGTGCCTGGCTGGTGTTTTACATGCTGCCCCTTCCCAACCAAAGAACTTTGTGGCCCAACTTTCAATCTCCCCTGATATTTGATGTTATTGCCATCTCCACCTATCTCACCGTGAGTGGTCTTTTCTGGTATACCGGCCTTATCCCGGATTTGGCCATCATCAGGGACCGGTCCCATGGCATTCGCAAAAAGATTTTTAAGGTACTCTCCCTTGGGTGGTCCGGTAAAACCGGTCAATGGATAAACTACTCCAGGGCCTATCTTTTGTTTGCCGGTCTTGCCACCCCCCTTGTTATTTCGGTTCACAGCGTGGTGTCCTGGGATTTTGCCCTTAGCGTAATACCCGGCTGGCACACCACCATTTTTGCGCCCTATTTTGTTGCCGGGGCCATCCATTCAGGCCTTGCCATGGTGCTGACCTTATGTATTCCCTTGAGAAAAATTTTCAAGTACGAAGCGCTGATCACCATGGATGTACTTGAAAGCATCGCAAAAACCATTGTTTTTACCGGCATCATTGTGGGATTTTCCTATGCCACGGAATTGTTCATCGCCTGGTACAGCCACAACAGCATTGAAATGGAAACCTTCTGGTGGCGGGCGTTTGGTCATTATGCGCCGGAATATTGGATCATGGTGGTCTGCAACACCGTCATCCCCCTTTTGTATTTATC
>Ga0193964_1001212_pt1 | contig 11538 bp, 6 predicted proteins | sample FB_7_MG_FD_140323 | JGI IMG/M metagenome (GOLD analysis project Ga0193964, IMG submission 140323) | Microbial mat bacterial communities from the Broadkill River, Lewes, Delaware, United States - FB_7_MG | ecosystem: Environmental > Aquatic > Freshwater > River > Microbial mats | place: USA...
AATTGAGAAAAACAACTGCAAAACAAAAGGATGATTCAGTAGCTCAGTTGGTAGAGCACATCACTTTTAATGATGGGGTCCTGGGTTCGAACCCCAGCTGAATCACACAAGGCAAGCTTTTAGCTTGCCTTTTTTGTTATATGTATTTTTTAAAGTTCTGGTAATAAAAAAAGCTGCCCCTAAGGACAGCTTTTATATTTTGTATAAGAAATTACTTCTTATTTATTAGAGTTTCTGTAATCTTCTAATGGAGCACAAGTACACTGTAAATTACGGTCACCATAACCGTCATCAACACGACCAGCACCAATCCAGAATTTGTTCTCAATAACCCATTTAAGTGGATATGCAGCTTGCTCTCTTGTATATGGTCTATCCCATTCTGTAGCTGTACATACCATATGAGTATGAGGAGCGTTCTTAAGTACGTTGTTTACTTTGTCTGCTCTACCTTCTTCAACATCGATAATCTCGTTTCTAATAGTCTTAAGAGCTTCAATGAATCTGTCAAGTTCTTCTTTTGGCTCACTCTCTGTAGGCTCAACCATTAGTGTTCCATGAACAGGGAATGATAGAGTTGGAGCGTGGAAACCGAAGTCCATTAAACGTTTTGCAATGTCTAATTCAGAAATACCAACTTCTTTGTTAAAGTGATTGCAATCCCAAATCATTTCATGACCAACTCTTCCGTGTTCACCTTTGAATAGAATCTGGAATCCTAATTTTTCGAAAGCCGAAGTTAGGTAGTTAGCGTTAAGAATTGCCATTGTAGTTGAAGCAGCGATTCCTTCTGCGCCTAACATTGCGATATAACCGTATGTTATAGGAAGTAGAAGTGGTGAACCGTAAGGTGCTGCTGATACAGCTGAACCTTGTTTAATACCTAAGTCAATAACCTGGTGAGATGGTAAATGCTTAACTAAGTGCTCAGCTACGCAGATAGGACCAACTCCAGGACCACCACCACCGTGAGGCATTGCAAATGTTTTGTGTAGGTTCAAGTGACAAACGTCAGCGCCAATGTAACCAGGACTTGTTAGTCCACATTGTCCGTTCATGTTTGCACCGTCCATATATACTTGTCCACCGTTTTCATGTACGATATCCATTAATTCTTTAATAGATTCTTCGAAAATACCATGAGTTGATGGGTATGTTATCATTGTACAAGATAAATCATCTTTGTGCTCTGTTGCTTTAGCTCTGAAGTCTTCAACATCGATATTACCTTTATCATCACATTTAACGATAATGATTTTTAATCCAGCCATTGAAGATGAAGCAGGGTTTGTTCCGTGAGCTGAAGCAGGAATAAGTACAACATTTCTGTGTCCTTGTCCTTGTGCAATGTGATACTGTCTGATTGTCATTAAACCAGCGTACTCACCAGCTGCACCTGAATTAGGTTGTAGTGAACATCCAGCGAATCCTGTAATAACAGATAGCCATCTTTCTAATTCTTCAATTAGTTCGTGGTAACCGTTTGCTTGATTAGCAGGAATGAATGGGTGTAGTCCACCAAATTCTGGCCATGAGATAGGTAACATCTCAGAAGCAGCATTTAGTTTCATAGTACAAGATCCAAGAGAAATCATAGAGTTGTTAAGACCGATATCTTTTCTCTCAAGTTGCTTGATGTAACGCATCATTGCAGTCTCTGAACGATAAGTATTAAACACATCTTGTGTCATATAGTCATCTGTTCTTAGTAAAGACTCATCAGTTGCAGTAACTTCATTTATAGTTTCTATCGCTGTTGCTGTTTTTCCAGCAGCTTTAGCAAATATGTTAATGATAGTTGAAAGCTCAGCTTCTGACATTTTCTCATCTGTAGAAATTGAAACAAATCCTTCCTCAAAGTAGTTGAAGTTCATTTCAGCTTCAAGTGCCATTTCTTTAATCGCATCAACTTTTACTCCTTCTGGAAGTTCAAATCTTAATGTATCAAAGTAGTTAGCATTAGTTTGTGTGTATCCTAATTTAGAAATTTCTTCATTAAGAATTGTTGCTGAAGAGTTGATGTGTTTAGCTATACGAACTAAACCTTCTTTTCCGTGGTATACACCGAAGAATCCAACCATAGAAGCCATTAGGGCTTGTGCAGTACAGATATTTGAAGAAGCTTTTTCTCTCTTAATATGTTGTTCTCTTGATTGTAGAGAAAGACGAAGTGCAGCGTTTCCTTGTGCATCAATAGTTACACCGATGATACGTCCAGGTATTTGTCTTTTATAAGCAGCACGACATGCAATATATCCTGCAGCTGGTCCACCATATCCCATTGGAATACCCATACGTTGTGTAGTACCACAAACGATATCAGCATCCCATTCTCCTGGAGGAGTTAAGATAGCTAAACTCATTAGGTCAGCTACAACTGTTGTAAGTAGTTCGTTTTCGTGACATTTAGCAACAAATTCTTTATAATCTCTGATGTTTCCTTCTGCTGTAGGATATTGTACTATAGCTCCAAAGAAATCTTCAGTGAATTCAAATGTTTTGTAATCACCATAAACGATCTCAATGTTTTGAGGATTAGCTCTTGTTTCTAGTACACTTTTAGTTTGTGTGTATATGCTGTTGTCAACAAAAACCTTACTAGCTTTAGCTTTCTTCTTCGCTTTAGTACGAAGATTAATCATCATGTTCATAGCTTCAGCAGTTGCCTGAGCTTCGTCATGAAGAGAGCAGTTAGTAAGTTCCATCTTAGTTAATTCCAATACCATTGTCTGGAAGTTCAAAAGAGCCTCTAAACGACCTTGAGAAACCTCAGCCTGATATGGAGTATATGAAGTGTACCATGTTGCATTTTCCAGTACATTTCTTAAAATAACTGCAGGAGTGATAGTATCGTAATATCCTAAACCGATAAATGAACGGTATAGTTTATTTTTTGATCCTATTTCTTTAATTCTGGCAAAGAATTCTGCCTCTGTTAGTGCTTTTGGTAAATCAAGCAATTCTTTTAAACGGATGTTTTCTGGAACAGTCTCTTGTAAAAGAGCTTCAACAGAATCAACACCAATTACTTTAAGCATCTCTTTTACATCTTCCTCACGTGGTCCGATGTGGCGAGATAAAAATTGTTCTTGTGCCATTGTATTTTATTAATTAATGAGTTATTAATAGTGTTATTTTCAAACGTTTTCTATAATTGCGTAAATTTATAAAAAGATATAGTAATACAAGGGAAAATAGGTGTTAATTTATTAAATATTTACCCCCAATAACAAATGTTTGTAAGTGTTTGTTATTGAGGGTAATATGTGGGTATGTGTGGGGGTGGACCGACCTGTTTTAAAACAGTCCACTTATTTCTGCATTGTTATTAATATCAATATTTTCTGATGCTGGTGTTTCTGGTAATCCAGGCATGCGCATAATTGTACCGGTTATTGGTATTATAAATCCTGCTCCGGCAGCAATTTCTATGCTTCTAACTGTAACAATGAAGTTTTTTGGTCTTCCTAATAATTTAGGGTTGTCTGAAAGTGATTTTTGTGTTTTTGCAACGCAAATAGGTAATTGTTCTAAATCTAAGTCTTTTATCTTTTTAAGGTCAGTTTTTGCTTTTGCGGTGTAGTCAATAGCAACTGCCCCGTATATTTCTTTGGCAATGGTTTCAATCTTTTTCTCAACTGTCCAGTTCCAGTCGTAAAGAGGTTTCATTTCGCTTGTGCATTTTTCTACAATACCGCTAACTGTTTTTGCCAGATTTAGAGCTCCTTCGCCTCCTTTTGCCCATACGTCTGCTATTTCGACTTTTATGCCTAGGTTTTTACATTTGTCAATAATCATCTGTATTTCTGCGTCTGTATCGCTTACGAATCTATTTATTGCTATAACAGAACATAGATTGAACTTATTCATGTTTTCAACATGCTTTTCCAGATTTTCTAGTCCTTTGGATAATGCGTCAAGATCTTCTGTTTGTAGTTCTTTAATAGGTTTACCTCCATGGTATTTAAGAGCGCGAACAGTTGCAACAAGTACTACTGCACTTGGTTTTAAGTCTGCTGATACACATTTTATATCAATAAATTTCTCAGCTCCTAAGTCAAATCCGAATCCTGCTTCTGTTACTACATAGTCTGATAGCGATAGTCCCATTTTTGTTGCAATAACAGAGTTGGTTCCTTGTGCGATGTTTGCAAATGGTCCACCGTGAATAATTGCTGGGTTTCCTTCTATTGTCTGTACTAAATTTGGTTTAATTGCATCTTTTAGTAGTGCTGCCATGGCGCCGTGAGCATTAAGGTCGCGGGCGTAGATTGGTTTTTTGTCTAGTGTGAATCCTATAAAGATGTTACTGATTCTGTTTTTTAGATCTTCAAAGTCTTTTGCCAGACAGAGTATTGCCATTATTTCTGAAGCAGCTGTAATGTCGAAGCCTGTTTCTCGTGGAATGCCTGATGTTGTTCCTCCTAGTCCTACTATTGCATGTCGAAGTGAACGGTCGTTCATGTCCATTACTCTTTTCCATGTTACTGTACGTGGATCTATATTTAATGAACGGGTCTTACTTTGTATGTTGTTGTCGATTAGTGCTGCAAGAAGATTGTTTGCTTTTTCTATAGCTGCAAAATCACCTGTGAAGTGAAGGTTTATGTCTTCCATTGGTAATACTTGTGAGTATCCTCCTCCTGTTGCTCCTCCTTTTATACCGAATACTGGACCGAGTGATGGCTCTCTTAGTACAACTGTTGTTTTCTTTCCAATGCGATTAAGTCCTTCGCTTAATCCTATTGATACTGTTGTTTTACCTTCTCCTGCAGGAGTAGGAGAGATGGCAGAGACTAGTATAAGGTGTTTGTTCTTTATTTTTTCTTCGTCGATTAGCGATAGTGGTAGTTTTGCTTTGGATCTACCGTATGGTTCTATTATTTCATTATCGATGCCTAGTGAACCAGCAATTTCTGAGATTGGTTTAATTTCAATCTGTTTTGCTATATCTATATCTTTCATATGTGTATTATTTTGATGTATTCTAAATAGCAATAATAACGAAGTTAATAAATATTATTAATTTTTACTAAGCAAAAAGCCCAAAGATTTATATAAATCTTTGGGCTTTCGCTTAGTACTGATACTATCTTTTTATTTTAATTTAAAAGTAGTCGTTCCAATATGATTGTCTTCAGAGAATAGATCTGCTTTGTACATTCCTTTGACAAGTGTTTTGTCGTTGTTCCAGAATATGGCAACTTCTAATTGTTCTCCTTCGTATTCAACGTTTCTTGTTGCTGTGTAGTCTAGTTCTGTTCCCTGGAATTTGAATTTTCCTTTGTCAGCAGCTAGTAACAGACTCTCGTCAGGGCGTGTTATACGTATGTATAGTTTGCGTACTCCTCTTTTTGCTGTTATATTTTTTTGTAGCGTAAAAGTTGCTTTTAGTTTTACAGCTTTTCTAATCTTTTTAAGTTTTCTTCCTTTTCTGTTTATAGGATAGACTGTTAAATCTCCTGCTTCAAGCGTTGCTGCTTTTGATAATTTAGCTTCTATGTTCTTGTTCTTCTCCTGAAGTTTGGCTGCTTTATCTTTTGCCCAGAACATTTGTTTCTTAACCTTAATATTTTCTGCTGTAAGTGCCTGATTTAGTCTGTTAAGTGAGTCTATCTGAACCACGTAGCTTCGTAATACGGTCTTAAGTGTGTTTACTTGTTTTTTGTATCTAGAAATCTCTGCGTAAGAGTTGTTTCTAAATATTCTCATTTTTTCTAGTATAAGCTTAATCTTGTCTTGTTCGCCTGCTAGTTGTACTTTTAGTGAATCGTTGTCTGTTTCAAGATTTTTGAAGTCATCTGAAAGTACTGTTAGTTCTGATTGTAGACTGTCTTTTTCTGCTGTTATCTCGTCTACGTATCTTTTGTTCTCAATCTTTACCATTATGAAAATGGTAATTAGTACAAGTAGTAGTACTCCTAGTATCCCTAGTGAAGTGACTAGTATCTTGTCTTTTTTGTTTTCTATTAGTTTTTTGCTCATGTTAAGTCCGTTATGTGAGTAATCGTTTCGCTTGATGACAAATTTATTAAATTGTAATTAATCTACAAGTGTAATCGTGTGCGTATTGCTAGTTTTATTGTAATTATTGGTGTTTTAAAGGTTATAGAAAGAATTTTTAAGTAAATTAGTGTCTACGTATTACTCGTCAGTTTGTTTAGTTATGAAAGAGGTTTTTTTGCAGTATGTATGGAAAAATGGCCTGTTCGATCACAATAATATGCGCACCGTAACAGGCGAGAGAGTTGAAATTGTTAGTCTGGGAACTTGTAATACCGATTCTGGTCCCGACTTCTTTAATGCCCATATCAGGATTGGTGGTGTGTTGTGGGTTGGTAATGTCGAGATTCATGTGCGGTCTGGTGATTGGTTTCGTCATAATCATCATAAGGATAGGGCGTATGATAATGTTATTCTTAATGTTGTGGACTTTTACGATAAGCCTGTTTTTAATAGTCATGGTAAGGAGGTTTTGTCGTGTGTGTTAAAGTATTCTCATAATCTTGTCAGGGAGTATGAGGTGTTGTCTGGGAATAGAAGGTTTTTGTATTGTTTCGATAGGTTGTCTGCTGAGGATTTGTTTTCTTTTAAGTTCTGGTTGCAGTCTTTGGTTATTGAGCGTCTGGAGAGAAAGTCGGAGACTATATTAAGGAGTTTTGCTAGAAATATGAATTCGTGGGAGGAGACAATGTATCAGCTGGTTGCTCGTTATTTTGGTATGAATGTTAATGCTGAGGCTTTTGAGGAGTTGGCTTGTTCTCTTCCTTTGAGGGTTCTTGCTCGTCAGAAGAAGTCGGCTTTTCAGATTGAGGCTTTGCTGCTTGGACAGTCCGGACTTTTGTTTTCGCCTGATCCAGATACTTATCAGGATTCTCTTATTAAGGAGTATGATTTTTTGAAAAAGAAGTATTCGCTTGAGCCTATCGATCCGTGTGTGTGGAAGTTTATGCGTACTCGTCCTTATAATTTTCCAACTATCAGGATTGCTCAGTTTGCTCATTTTGTGTGGAATTCTGAGTCTTTGTTTTCTAAGGTATTGGAAATGGATAGTCTTGCTGATATTCGTGGTCTTTTTGATACTTCGGCTTCTGTGTATTGGGATACTCATTTTGATTTTAGTAAGTTTTCTCAGCGTAAGACTAAAAAGATGGGGCGTTCTACTCTCGATATTATAATTATTAATGCTATTGTTCCTATGATCTTTGCGTATGGTGATTATAATAATATGTATAAGTTTAAGGAGAAGGCTGTTGATTTGTTGGAGTCTATAAAGGCTGAGCGTAATTATATTACTAAGAAGTGGGAGGGGAAGGGTGTTCGGTTGGCGAGTGCTGCTGATTCTCAGGCTTTGATTCAGCTTAAGAGCGAGTATTGTGATAAGAAAAGGTGTTTGCATTGTGAAATTGGTAATAAAATAATGTTGTGTGCTAATGTTTGTTCTAAGTTTTAGGAATTTGTTGTAACTTGGTCTTTTGATAATGGTGAATTAGTTTATACCTGATTTTTTAAAGTTTAGTATGGTTAAATTTATAGCTCGCGAGATTAATCGATCTTTTGTTAAGGCATTCTTTCTTATAGTTGTTATTATAAATATAGGAGTGTTTGGTTATATGTATATTGAGGGGTATTCTTTTGTGGATGCTGTTTATATGACATTTATAACTATTACTACTGTTGGTTTTCGTGAGGTTTCGCCTTTGTCTGATGATGGCAAGGTTTTTACGATTGTACTTATCTGTTTTAGTTTGGGAATTATTGGTTATGTGGTTTCTGCTTTTGGTAAGTATATTGTGGATGGTTTTGTGTCTAATAGGTTTAGGGATTTTAAAATAAATAAACGCATAAGGAAAATGAAGGATCATGTTATTGTTGTAGGTTTCGGAAGAAATGGGCGTCAGGCGGTTTCTGAATTGTTAGATCATGGTGAGAAGGTTGTTATTATTGATAGTGATAATGATAGGATTGCTATGATGAAGCAGGCTTTTCCTGATGTTTCTTATATTGTGGGTGACGCTACTCATGATGAGGATCTTGTCAGGGCTGGTATTGGGAATGCTCGTGCTTTAATAACTGCGATTCCTAAGGATGCTGATAATTTGTATGTTGTTCTTACGGCCAGAGAGTTGAATCCTGGTATTAGAATTATTTCTCGCTCTACTGAGACTAATGCTGATATGCGTCTGAAGAGAGCTGGTGCCGATTGTGTGGTTATGCCTGATAGAATTGGTGGTACGCGTATGGCTAAGCTTGTTGCTCGTCCCGATGTGGTTGAGTTTATGGATACTATTTTATTGCAGTCGTCTAAGGAGATTAATCTTACTCCTATATGTTGTGATCGTTTGTCTTCTGCTTTTGAAAACAAGTCGTTGAAGGAGCTGAATATTCGTAATCAGACGGGCGCTAATATTATAGGTGTTAAGGATAGTGAGGGTAAGTATCATTTTAATCCTTCTGGTGATTTTATTCTTTCTAAGGATCTGAAGCTTTTTGTTCTTGCTTCTCCTGGTCAGGTTGATAGGCTGCAAAAGTTATTGCGTGAGGCTTAATTTGTATTGGGTATGTTTATTAGTAGATGTGTTTCAATAAAGAGTCTGATTTTATTTATTGTAGTTTTTTGTCCTGCTTTGTTGCAGGCTCAGATTAGAGGTAGGATTGTTGAGAAAGAGACTAAACTTCCTATCGCCTTTGCTTCAATTTTTTATCAAGATCAATCTTCTCAAAAAGGTTTTATTTCAGATGTTTATGGAGAGTTTGAGATAAAGGAATCTGCTGTTAGTAGGTTTACGGTTTCGTGTATGGGGTATAGGGAAAATACTATTTGTCTTTCTTCTCAAATGGATCCTGAAAATATTGTAGTTGAGCTAGAAGTTCTTGTGCATGAGCTACATGAAGTGACTGTTACTCCTGCTGATAATCCAGCGATACCTATTATTAAGAATGTACTTAGGAATAAAGTAAATAACAATTTTGAAAGCTATGATAAATATAGCTATCAATGTTATTTTAAGACATTGATGGATGTTAAACTTTCTGATGATGCAACTTCTCAGGATAGCGTGAAGGTTAATGATGATTTTCAATTTAAAGAGCGGGCTCCTTTTATTTCAGAAAGTGTGTTTTCGTGTTTGCAGTTAAATAATAGAATTGAAAAGAAAATCATTGCACAAAATACATCAGGTTTTGAAGATCCTTTGTTTGCTCAGTCTTTTGTGACGGCGTTTCATAATTCTATTTCGTTTTATAATAATAGTATCTCGCTTTTTGATGTATCGTTTGATGATAAATCTATTTCAGAGTATGTAAGTCCTTTGTCTGATGGTTGTTTGTCTTGTTATAATTTTCAGCTTGAAGATATTCATGTTAATGTTACTGATAGTATTTTTGTTATTAGTTTTTATCCGAAGACGGGAAGTAAGTTTAATGGTTTGAAGGGGCAACTATATGTTAGTTCTAATGGTTATGCTATTAAGAATATTGTAGCTGAGCCGTCTGAGAAGTGTTTGATCGGTTTCAAGTTTAGACAGGATTATGAATTTATCGATAATAAGTGGTTTCCAACTAAGTTAGATGAGGAGATTGGCTGGACTTCGAATAAGCTAAGTGATGATGTTAATGCATATCTTGCATATGTTATTACTTCAAGGATATATAGTATAGATTTTAACCCCGATGTGTCTGATAAGAGGGTTGGTCTTGAGAAAGTGTATATTGATAAGTGTTCAATGATTAAGAGTGATTCTATATTGAATGTTGTTCGTCCTGATTCGCTTACTTTAAGGGAGAGAAATTCTTATCGTTATTTGGATAGTCTTGGTCAAAGGTATAATCTGGATTATTGGTTAAAGTTGTTTCCTAAGTTGGCTGTTGGAAAGATTCCTGTTGGATATTTTGATGTAGATCTTCTTAAGTTGTATGGGTATAATAAGTATGAGGGTAGTAGATTGGGTGTTGGTTTGTCTACAAATGAGAAGCTTTCTGATTATGTTTCGGTAGGTGGTTTTGTTGGGTATGGTCTTAAGGATAAAGAGTATAAGTATGGTGGTCATGTGGCTTTTGATATTAATAAATACAATGAAGTTCGGTTGAGATTGTCGTATCAGGATAATTTGAAGGAGGTTGGTATGGATGTGGATAATGGTGAGATGCTTTCATCTAGCGACTATCTTAGAAGTTATATGGGGGATAGGTTTGATAATTGTATTGAGAGAAAGCTTGAATTTGGTTTTAGGTCTTTTCGTTTTCTAAAGTTTACTACTTCTTTAAGTCTTAAAGAGCTTACTCCAATGTATTCTTATACGTATAAGGGTTCTAATCTTGGTAGTTATGAGAATGATGAAGTTGAGTTTTCTGTTAAGTATGCGTTTGGAGAGGAATTGTCTACAATGGGAAGTCAGCGTGTTGTTAGTGTTGAGGGTAATCCTGTAATTAATATTACTTATAAGAGAGGGGTTGATATATTTAATAAGCGGAGTTTTACGTATAATAAGGTGGAAACAACTATTGATTATACTGCTTATAGTGGCAGGATTGGGCAATCTAAGTTAAGATTAGCTGCTGGATTGATTGATCAGAGTTTACCGTATGGATTGTTGTTTACTGGAGAGGGGAGTAAAAATGAGTGCTTGTCTTTTGTTGTAAATAATAGTTTTCAAACTATGTCGCCTTATGAGTTCCTTTCTGATAAGTATGTGAGTCTTTTTTATTCTCATAATTTTGGTTCGTTGCTTTTTGCTTCTAATAGTTTTAAACCGCAGTTTATTGTTGTTCAGAATTCAGGCTGGGGTTCTCTTAGTGATGGTTCTATTCATGGTATAGCGTTTAAGGTTAAGGATAAGATATTTCTTGAATCTGGTTTGCTGGTTAATAATGTTGTGAAGTTAAATTACCTTAATATGTTTTATTTTGGATTTGGTGTTGGTGGCTTTTATCGTTATGGCTATTATAGGCATGATAGTTTTAATGATAATTTTGCTTTGAAGTGTTCTGTTACAATGTCGTTAAGGTAGTTATTTCTGTTGTTTATCATAATTCAAATCTTTATTTGGAAGTTTTTGTGGGTAATCCTCTACCTACCCTCTTCTTCTCCTCTTCCTCCCCTCTTTTACTCATGGTATTTTAGTGTTAGTTTAACATTAATGTATAATTGATCTTCGTATTATATAGTGTTTTCTCATGTTTTCTTGTGCGTAGGAGGTGTCTTCATAGTATTCTCAGTTTTCTTTAAAATTATTTTCATAGTGTAATGTGACAGTTGTTCAGTCGTTTAGCCTGTATGTCTTGATTTTCCTTTGAAATTAAAGGCAAAAACATTTGGAGGTTGGTAATAAATGCCCTAGTTTTGCATCCGCATTCGAGAGATATGCAGCAGTTCTAAACATGATGAGAGTGAGAGATTTGAGAGGTTAATCATTTAATGATTAACATTTTTTTTGCTTAAAGTTCTGGATTTATCCAGACAGCAGAATGGCTCAAAAACTTTTTCAAACTTTTCTTCAATTAAATTTGGAGTTAAAGAAAAAACCTCTTACTTTTGCA
>Ga0193964_1001213_pt1 | contig 11538 bp, 13 predicted proteins | sample FB_7_MG_FD_140323 | JGI IMG/M metagenome (GOLD analysis project Ga0193964, IMG submission 140323) | Microbial mat bacterial communities from the Broadkill River, Lewes, Delaware, United States - FB_7_MG | ecosystem: Environmental > Aquatic > Freshwater > River > Microbial mats | place: USA...
ATTTGGTTACTCCTTTGAATCTTTGCTAGAGTACTATTTTAGGAGGTTTATGATGGTTTGTCAACTTTCTATTGCATAATGCGGGTTCAATATCCCTGGTGTCACGCCAGCGTGTCATAGGTGTGCCACTTCGTCACGATACGACCAATACGATCAGGGCTATCAAAATGATGTGACTTCTAGCTATAGTACTGTGTTCCAAACACACTATTTCAATGCATCTATAGGAATGATTGCTTTGGCTATCTTGCATAATGATATAGAGGGGGTTGAGTTTGGTAATTGGTTTGGTCAGAGATGGGATCGCAATCTAGTCCAATTGAGACTCAACAATAACTATGCATCTATGTTCGCAGACAATCAGTCACTTTTTGAGAGGACTTTCAGCACACCCGAAGCTGCCAAGAGGACATTTACTTTTGACTCCATATGGCAGACCATAGAGCCAGAAAGAGCTCCTAAATATGTGGATTGTCCTGATTGTGGGGGTATTGGGGATTTGAGTAGGGTTGAGATATGGAAGGGGGTGTGATGGATTTTAAGCCTCCTATGCTATATCACCTGTATAAGAAAGTACTTATTAATACTTTACTCATTCTAGAAGCTTGGGTGAAAATTACTACTATTTATTGTTTGATGATGGTTGGTGGTTTTTTACTAATCTTTCATTAATATACAGCAGATGATGTTTATCCCTCCACCTCTTTGATTTTTTATAGTTTTGAAACTACTATTTTGCCTAAAACGGATCTTTTCGATTGTAGGTACTAATTTTTTATCTATGTCCATAAATAGGGGATTTTCGGTCATCTCAATGGGAAGATCCGCTAAAAATATTGGATTTATTGCTATTGTACTGAAAGAAATGAAATATATGTGAGGTAATTATATACTTAATATTAACAATTTATCTTTATAATCTTTAGATACAATTATAATATTATATGTGATTCCAATGGAGAGTTTATGAATAAATTTAATATATTTATAAGTTGGTCAAAAAGTCCTGCTGACAACATTGCAGAAGAATTAGCAATTTTATTAAATAAAGTGATACCTGATGAACTAAATGTTTATGTCTCTTCATCTAATAATCATGGAATTGATGCTGGAGAAAATTTTCATATAGCCTTAAATAATGAATTGAATAAATCAAACTTTGGTATATTGGTTTTAACCAAATATAATATTGGTGCATATTGGTTGATGTTTGAAGCAGGTGCTATATCTAAACATAAATCGTCTAGAGTCGTTCCAATATTATTTGATAGGGATATTCAAGATATTGAAAGTCCAATTGCAGGGTTTAATTATATAGAATTTAACAAAAAAGATTTTAAAAAATTAATGACATCAATTAAAAAATCTATACTCAAATCTGAAGAAATAGCACTTGAAAATGTTCAAAATTTAGAAATGGCATTAAATAGTAAATGGGATAAATTCTTTGAGAAGGTCAATGCAATACTTAAAAAATATGTTGAAACTATTGATCCCATGAGTATTATAATGAATCATAGTGCATATGATTTTGTACTCTCAAAGAGAGAAGATCACTTATTGACATTAATAAATAATCTAAATAATGATAAGCTATCAAAACGGATGATTATTTTTGGAGGAATTTCTACATTATTAAGAGAAGAAGCAACAATAAAAGCTTTTGGAAGATGGTTATTGCAGGATCATAATCCTAAAATATTTATTTGTCATGAAACGAAAGAAGCACTTATAGAGCGTAGTAAATATTTACATGAAGATATTATAAAGCAAAAAGGAGATAAAATAGAAAGAGAGAAGCAAGCAGAAAAAAAAATTAATAAAATTATTGAGATGAAAAATAATTTAATTAAACATACTGCCGATGTAGCCAAAAGTAGATTATTTTTTGTAGAAGTTCCTAATTTAATTAGTAGTTTCATAACAATTGAAGGTGTTATGATGTACTTAACGCCTGCTTTAGATAAAAGATCTTCTGAAACTTTTACCTTTAAATTAAAACCTTCAAACCTTAATGAACAATTATTGGATTTTATTTCTAATCATATAGATTATACAACAAATGACAATATAATGCTTTTAGAAGAAATAGAAATTATAAAAATGGAAATGGAGAATTTAAAATGACAATAAATATATTTGATGATATCAAGAAATCTAAAAATATTACGATTATGGGAGTTAGCATATTAGCAGATATAAAGCTTAAGAATTTATTAAAAGAAAGTTTTTTTGATTTATTAGATAAGAATGAGAAAAAATGCATTATTATTGCTGAATCAGATAATCAATTATTTCAATATTCGCTTATGACTGATGTGGCAAAAGCACATAGAATATCATTTCAAGAGTTTCAAACGAGACGAGATTTTTTTTATGATATGAGTCAAAAAAATGAAGTCAGAAAAGTTAATGTTAAATATAAAATATCATCTTTGCAAATTCCTATATTTCTAATACAAACAGAGAACAACATATGGTTTGCTCCTACAGTAGTAGATTTAAATATAGATAATTATATGCAATTAACAAGAGAAGACCATATGTTTCATACTTTTGATGCATATTTAAATGAATTTACCAATAATGGTGCTTGCAAACAATTTTTAGCAGAACCAAAAGAAGAAATGTTGGAACTTTTTGATCAAAAACATGTACCTAGAGGTATTTTTCCAAGAAATAGTTTTTACAATACAGATCATTATCAATATGTTATATGGGGCTTTGTCTTCAACAGAGAGGGAAAGTTACTAATACATAAAAGATCTGAAAATGCAAAAGACAATCAAGATATGTGGGATAAATCTATTGGTGGTCATATAGACTTTATGAGAGAAAGATCTACGCAAGATGCTGCTGTTAGAGAACTTATAGAAGAACTATACACTAAAGAAAAAAAAGAACAAACTGGACATGCCTTCAGCATGCTCTCTGAAGATATTTCCAAGATGTACTTCTTAGGTGATTGGAGAATTGAAGATTATGGTCCAGATTATCTTAATCATATATCCCTATTAGAAAAAGATAAAAAAATAGGTGAAGAAAGTTGGGTGTCATATAAAATTCCAAAAACCTATTCTCACAATACACCAAGAATATTGCCAAACAATAATGGCGAACGATGGTTAAGAGTTATTGTTGATAGCTTTATATTTATATCAAATGTTGGTATGGATGATAAAGCAATTCTAAAAATGGAAAATAGTGTCTACAAATTAGTAGAACCAACTGTACTGAAAAGCTGGATGGATAAAGGTAAAGATGAAGATGGGAATGATTTTATAGTTACACCTGATCTTAAATTTATTATGACTGGAGAATTGAGAGATATTATTGAAAAGACTTCTCTTAGCATTAAGTATAGTGAGATTAGAAAATGATAAATCCACATATCTTTATTTTGTTTGGTGCACCAGGAAGTGGAAAATCTGAAAGTTGTATTATTCTCAATAAGATAACAAAGGGGAAATTAAAGATTTTACAAAAAGAAACAACACGACCTGCTAGAAAACAAGATACTAATGAAATTAAAAGTGTACGAAAAATATCTAAACAATGTGATTTTAGATATAGTCAGTATGATTATGAATATGGTTTTTCTAGTAAAATAATTTGGAAACATTTAAAAAAAGGAAATTCTGTTATTATTATAGTTAATGATGTTCGAACAATAAAAATTCTTAATAAAAAATTTGGTAATTTAGCCCAAAATATCTATATACATTCTAATATAGATAGAGAACAAATAATAAAAATACTAAAAATAAGATATCCTAAAGCAGATAATACTTTTTTAGAAAAAGACACTATAAAACGAATAGAAAAAATAAAGACTATACATAGAAAATATATCGAAAATACTTATTTATTTCATTCAGCAATTATTAATATATATGAAAAAGGTGATGAAAAAAGTATAAAAAAATTAAAAAATCAACTTAAACAAGTATATGAAAAAAATGTTGGGCATAAGCCTTTTTTTGGAAGTACATCAAGACTTATAGTTGTAGCGGGGGCTAGCTTTAGCGGTAAGGATGCTCTTGTTAATGCAATGATACAAATGGAGCCAACAAAAACACTACTTTATCAAAAAGGTACAACTAGACCAAAAAATGAAAATGATAGAAATGAACTACTTCATTTAAAGACATTAGATGATGAATATAATATACAATATAAGAAAAATGGTTATTCTTATGGATTATCTACACAGAGTATATGGGAAAGTTTATCCAAAGAGAAAATTATTTTGATAGTTTTGAGTGATTTAGAAGCTATTTGTGAATTAAAAAAAGCATTCTATGATATTTGTACGGTATTGTATTTACATTCCAACATTGATGAGGAAGAAATGCAACAAGCTAAAAATAAAATGAGTTTGGAAGAACTAAATAAAAGATTAAAAAGTACAAAAAAATTAAGAGAAACTTATATTGGGAATATGAATATTTTCAATCATGTCTTGTTGAATACAAGTGAATCCGAAGACTTATATGATCAAGCTTTTAATATTTTAGATTTTTATTTGGAATAGTAGTATAAATTGATTTTTATGGATAAGAAAATAATAAGTTACATCATAATACTTAAAGCTCTGTATACATTAGAGGTCGATATTTCGTGACAACTATACGGTAGAGTCTTTAGAAAATTACGCTCATCGCATAATTAATCCAGAGCAACTATGCCAAAAGATTCGAAGAGCACAGAGAAGAGAATTATACAGATTTGTTGCGTTGGGCTGGTGTGTGATAATGTATACTAACAGATACTCTTCATATAAGAAATTACACCTCTAAAATCATCACTCACCTCTACATCATATCGCTCCAGACTATCACGATAGAGATAGAATTGCCTCAGTGTCCTGATGCACATATCTCTGGATGGTTTTGATTTGAGGATACATTGTTCCATAGAACCATCTCTATAGCTATCTAGTAAAAGCGTGAACTCTATCTCACTGATATAGGCATAGTAATAACTTTGTGAAGATTTTTTATCTTTTTTTATGGATGCTTTTGATTTGTCAAAGATATTTGATATATTATCAAACCTAAACTGTGTAACTTCAGGATAGAGTTGTTTGGTCAGAGAGAGTGTATAGGCTAGGTTGATAGCAGGATAGTAGTGATTTTTTTTGTTAAATATTTTTTTGTACTCTTTGATCGCTTTGATTAGGGTCTCTTTCAGATCTACTAAAGAAGGGTTTTCTAATTCACGCCTCAAAAAATTTGATATTAAACTTGTATAATAGTCTAAATATTTAGAATGTATTCCAGCATCTATATTTTCAAGTATATCTATAGCCTTGTTATAGTTTTTTACCTCATCACTTCCATAGACATGTGCTTGTATATATTTTATTTGTTCATTTTTTGTAGTTTCGGTACGGTATTTAGGAAACACCTCCTTATCAAGTAAAAAGTATGCCCCTTTTTGATAAAGTATCTGTGTAACTTCTATGAGAAATTTTTGTGTCTCGGGTATATTTCTTAACATTTTTTGTATATGTTGCTGAGGGATGAGTTTCTTAATATCTTGGGGTGTCTGACATGCTCTAAATTGATCCAATATTGAGGTATAATCTTTTTGGTACTTTTCATTATCTTTAAATAGAGCACCAATATTAGCATCTTGCCATATTTTTTTTATGTCATTTTTTACTCTGAACTCTTCAACACACTGCCTGATAATCTCTTGCGTCTGCTCACTCTCTGAATCTCTCCATAGTTTTATATCAAACCCCAAAGTATAAGCAATATCTTCTAAGAAATCATTGTCTTGAATACCTTTGTAACTCCCATCAGATGCTAGCCATTTCCCAAGTGATTTACGAAAATTATCACTATACACAGTATGGGGAGCTATCAATTGGATGAATGGCTTATTGTTTCTCTTGTTATCATCAATTATTTTTTGATCTATGCAAAGTTGTTTGATATAAATCAAAAGTTGATTTTCTCGACCTGCACTTACAATAACAGTGGAGCCTTTTTTTTGCCATTCCATATTTTGCAATAGTGATAATGCAAGACTTCTATTGTTCTGTTGATACAATATATATGCTTCAAATAAAGTAAGCAAAGAAAAAGTTGTTTTATTTGCTACACTATTTTTCTCTTTTATCAAATCTATTTCAGGCAATAAATCATTGGAGGTCTTAGTATCTTCTTGTAATATGATTTGAAATATATCAGAGTAGACAATAGTAAAGTATTTTTCTTTAGTCCAAAGAAGTATAGCTTCTATCCAAAACCTTTTTGAGTGTGGTTCACTTAAGCCCGAACCTATCCACTCTATAATCTCAGATTCAGTTAGAGATGACAGATTTTCTAGAAGTAAAGACTCCTCATCTCTAAAAGAGAGTTCTTTGATTTGTGCCTTGAGATAATCAACTGTCAAATTTCTTGTTTGATTCTTTGCAAAATTTGTTATATTTCTCTGGAATTCTTCACCTGTCTGGAGAAATTGAATATAGAAGTTTTCTTCTATTTCGTTAATCACTGTTTTTTTATTATCTTCAGAAATAGTATTTATAAAATTACTATGATACTTACTGTTAGGAGCAATGAGTTTAAAAAAGTTTTTGTTACTTCCATGGCTCCAGTAGAGACCGTTTAATATTAGTTCCTCTTTGAGCTCTTCTATAAATAACTTTTCCTCTTTAGTAAAACCCAAAATGAACCTTTCATATTAAAATAGTGATTGTTTGTCGCAATTGTCATAATAGAGAGTTTTATACTGCTGTTATGAGTTTATTAAATAGGTCTCTTTCAATTTTGAAGATACTTATTATACAGACTTGAAACTTAAACTAGGAGGTGAGTATATGGATATAGATGCAAAAATCCCATACCTAGAGATGGGGTGGGGTTTTGCCTTGGGACTATCGGTTGGATATGCACTTAAAAAGAGTCTGAAGATTATGTTGTTGGTCGTTGGGCTTGGATTTATCTTTGTGTTTGTGCTTGAAAATAATGAAGTAGTAAAGATAGATGATACTCATCTAAAAGAGCTAATAGAGTCATCCATAGTATCCATAGATTCTTGGATAACACTTCTTCAAGAGAGGATAGGCAAGTACGAGAGTGGACAAGTGAGTGCTTTAGTTGGTTTCATCTTTGGATTGAAACTAGGTTGATAAATAAAAATTTGAAAGGTCAAAAATGTTAGCAAAGAAAAATATTAATGGAGCTTTATTGATATTGATATTAGGACTATCAAGTCTACAAGCAGAAGAGAGTGTATATAAACAGTTTATGCACGACAGACAAAAAGTAGAGCAGGGTAAAGAACTTTTAAAAAAGGTACAGGATGGGCAGATGCAGCACAGAGATGTGATTGGTCAAGCTGATAAAACTGTCAAAAACCTCAACAAAACATTCAAGATTATCAATGATATCCTTGGAGACAATGAATACAAAAACTGTATGGTAGTTGAAGCAACTATTACTAATCAGAAATACCTCCTAGACTATATCAAAGAGAGAGCCAAAAATGGTGAGATAACAAAGAGTGATAAAGAGTACCTACTCAAGGTAAATGCTGTATCAACAAAACTACAAAAGACTCAACAAGAGTGTAAAAAAACATATGGAGACAAACTATGAAAAAGATAATCGAACTATCATTATTGGTATCAATACTAATTACGACACAACAAGCTGCAGAGTTGAATTTTGACAATGAATCAAGAATGGCTATTAGCATTAGTACTGACTCATCTACTCAAAACAGAACAGAGAGTCCTACAAGAGCTACTCCTCAGTCTAAACTATTGAAAATAAAAAATAGTATTAGAAGTTTAGAGTTTCAAATTGAACAATTCCCTCAAGAGCTTGAGGCATTTAAACTAGAACTTGGTGAACACAACAGTAGAAATGCAGAGATATTAGATGCAATCAATCAGCATCTGCTCACAGAACAGTTAGGAGATAGTGATAATCCAGTAGTAAGAAAGGCTATTAAAGAGCACTATACAGGATATAACTTTGAAGATGATTTAGTCCGAATGCGTGGGGAAGTCGAAGAGATGATAATGAAAGTCAAAAGGAAAATAGAAGATACGAATGTAAAAGTTGCTGCTATTCCTGATTTTATTAGAATTAGAAATAGCTTGCTTACACAGCAAAGATTGCTAGAGGGAGATCAATAATGAAAATAGTATATTTTATGCTCCTATCTACAGTATGTGCTCTCGCAATAGATTGCACTACTATTGATATAGAAGCAGAAAAAATTAGATTACAAAATGAGATGGATGTAACCTCCTCTCTATCCAGCCCAGTGCGAGCTGCACAGAGAAAAGAGAGTGAAGCGTTTGAAAAGTGTCTCTTCTTCCAAGATTTGAATAAGGGTGGCTATAAGAGGGCAAAAGCATTAAGCTCTCTAAGTATTACTAAAAATTTAACAGAAAATGAGAAAAAGGTATACCATTTTGCTTTAGATAGTGATATTGAGTATTACAAAAAATTTGATTTTTCTACATTAGGCACAAAAAATACAAAGCATCTATTCTATTTAATAGAAGAGGAAGCTAATTATATTTTTATTGCAGAATTTTTCTATAGGAATCATAAAATAGAATCAGATGCTCATAAATTAGATAAGAATGAGTTTTATAAACTTATTTGTGCTAAGGATAAAATAACAAAAGAGTATATAGAAAATGAATTAGATAAAAAATTTATTTGTGAAGTACCTGCTAGTAAAGAGTATTATGGGCTTTATGTATTGTCAGAAGTAAACTCTCATCTATTTGTATCAGACTATAAAATTTTTAAAAATGCAAAAGTAATCATTGTAAGAGCTACAGATAAAAAGGTTGTATTCCGTGTAGTAAATGAAACAATATCAAGAGATTATATAGAAAAAAGAGATAGATTTGATAGATACTTCAGACAAGTAGATTTATTGAATTTAGATAATTTTTAAGGAGAAAAGCTATGAAAAATATAATAAAGATTGGAGCTATTTTATTAATTGGCTTCAATACTATGCAAGCAGATAATAGATTGGATCAGATCGAACAAGAACTGAAATTTATCAAAATGAAACAACAACAGATGATGTCTCGGGCGATTGAGGAAAAAGCTACCTTCAACCATATATTTCGCAAATATCACTCTGATGAGGTAAAGGCACTCAGAGGGTGGTTGTATCTCATCAATGAGACAGACCACAATACAAGATATTTTTTATCCAATAGTGATACTTGGATCAAGTATGTGATATTACCGAGACTAAAGTTTGAGATGAATAATGATGAGTTTGCTTATGTCAAGAAGATGGTAAACACGGCATTAGAGTCTCAAGCAAGTCAACCAGATAAATTGATAATGAAAAGATACAAAACAATGAGTGATCTTAATCTCAGAAGAGTTCCATTGTTGTTGGACATTGTAAAAAAAGAGGTTTTCCCTAAGGGTACTATACTTGATGTAGAGTACTCACTCTATCATGATGATGGTGAGTGGGGATATATAGTATCCAAGAGAGGATGGGTAAATATGCGTTACTTGAGGGAGGTAAGATAATATGCCAAAATTAAATTACCCCCTTTGGGGAGAACTATTTTTGAAGTTGCTTTTAGCAAGTCTCGTCTCTACCCCTCTGTTTTTGATGGTGATAGAGTTTTATAGTATTACAGCTACTGCAAGTATTGCAATGGATTATAACCAAGTAAAAATACAAGCTCAACTATATAGCCATTGGTCAATATTTGCAAAGGCAATTTATCATTTCAATCAACTAGAGATACATAATCTCTTTCAGCAGTCAAATAGTGTAATAAAATCCTTGTATATTGCGATGTATTTGATTTTTTTCATGCATATATATATTATATTTATAGAGAGGAATATAGCTTATAAATATTCTAAAAAAATCATCTTTTTTACAAAAAATGCCCTATTGACTTTAGGAACTATAGGTACCATGTATTCAATTGCATGGGCTATGTATAGTCGTACGGCAGATACAACCAATATCTCTGATTTGATACAAGTAGCATTTTTTGATGCTATATATACTACTATTATCGGACTGAGTCTGTTTCTGCTCGCTATAGGGATAAATATATTTAGTAAGAGGAGCATAGTATGATAACTCCTTTGGTATTAATGTTTGAAGTCTCCATGCTTTTAGTACTCTCCCTGATCACAGAAAAGTCTCCAAACATTGAGATTATCCCTCCTGCTACAGTATTGAAAGAGAGTATTGTTGTGGCATCTTCTAGAGGTATTCTTACTCAATATTATGATGCTAATAAGAAAATTTGGTTAGATATCAATAAGTATTCAGGTTCATTGACGAAGATAATTGGGGGGAGTCCTTGTGATAGAGGTTTTTGTAGTGATATACCAAATCCAACTCAAGGGAAAAAAGTCATATATTATACAGGAAGACTCCAAAGGGAGTTGGCATTTTTGATTTCGGATAGTTGCTTGGCTTTTCCTAAACAGGGTGCAAGTGTACGATATCATGTTAAAAAGGATAGTAGAGTTGATAGAGAGCTACTACTTAAAGAGTATCCATTTTTTAAGCATATTATTAAACAAAACAATGAAAAGAGATGAAAACTCTATCCATCATAGCAGATATACCCAAAGATGAGGTGCTACTCTATACACCTCATATCAGAACAAAACTCATAGAGCTGATCACACAAAACAACAGACCACTACAGATCATCACCCCTCTACTCACCCCAGCTGATAGAGTTTTGGCTCATATCGCTAGAGAGTTAGGTATAGAGTTTGTTGTGTTGTTGCCGATGGCTAGAGAGTTGATAGTGAGAGATTTGGATGATGAGGCATTGGTGGAGTTTGACTCTCTCATCAGTGAGGCACACTCTGTAGATACTATCCCCCTCTACTGGGACAACACCCTAGAGAGTATCAGTCGAGATGGTATAGATAGGGAGTATCAGTATCTGGAGCTTAGACGGATACTAGCTCAAAGTTGTGATGAGATGATAGCACTCTGGGATGGGGTAGAGAGCTATGAGTTTGGCTCTACTGCACATATCGTCAGTATGAGGAGAGATGACTATAGGAAACCTCTGTTTGTCATCTATACACAGCCGAGATCAAGTGTAGAAAATCCACCCACTTCGTGAGTTGATTTTGCAACACTCGACCCTCTCATAATACTCTTTAAGTACTTATTATACTATACCATAGTACAATAACTCTATATTTGTATGTTTAGGATTAAAAATGGAGCAGTTATTTTATAAATCAAATCCTTGGTGGGAAGATGATTTTGTATTTGAGGGTGTATGTAGAGAGCTATATCTTGCTAAGCTAGATAAAGTTTTTGACAATAGAGATATCATATTTCTGACAGGCTTACGGAGAGTGGGCAAAACTTCGATCTTAAAAAATCTAATATCCAAGATGATAAACGAACAAGAGATCAACCCAAAGCATATATTTTATATATCGTTAGATCTACTTGCACTCAATGACTTGAGCATAGGTGAGATAGTACAAGAGTATAGAACCCTTCAGAAGCTCTCTGTAAGTGTAAAGG
>Ga0193964_1001214_pt1 | contig 11536 bp, 8 predicted proteins | sample FB_7_MG_FD_140323 | JGI IMG/M metagenome (GOLD analysis project Ga0193964, IMG submission 140323) | Microbial mat bacterial communities from the Broadkill River, Lewes, Delaware, United States - FB_7_MG | ecosystem: Environmental > Aquatic > Freshwater > River > Microbial mats | place: USA...
ATCTTTATTAGGTTTTTGATTTCCGCATTGACTACAGAAATTTGAGTTTAGATTATTTTGATTTCCACAACTACATGCCCACATAGGCGAAGTAGTAGTTTCTTGTGTTTTAGGATTTAAAACGTTTGAAAGACCACCAGATGCATTAATTCCCATCCCAATGCCTGCAAACCCCATCATAGAGCCACCTTCATTTGAACCAGCTGCTTCTAATCCAGCAGCAATGCCTCCAGCCATTCTTGCAGCTCTTGCATTTGGATCTAAAAGGATAGAATCACTTCCATATTGAGCAAGTAATTTATCTGTTTGTTCATCATAATTAATTCCTGCAATACCAACAGATTGGATATAAAAACCTCTTTGATTTAACCACTGATTATCTAAAGCATCAGCCATATAAGTTCCTAATTCCATTGTTTTTATAGGAATATCGGAAACCATTACTCGATCTAACGAAAGACTTGCTAATGCAGTTTGATAAGCCATTAAAAATTCATTTATATATTGTTCTGCAATATTGTCTATTGAAAAATCTTGATTTCCTGTTTTATTTAATACTTCTGAATAAAATAAAATTGGATCTGATATTTTTATTGAATAAGTACCAAATGAAGTTATTTTGCATGGCACAGGACGTCCAGGAACTAAAACTCTATCAGTATATGGCACTGGATTTCTAGTTCCAAAACGAATATTAGGAATTTCCATCTTATTTATATAAACTACCTTTTGTTTTTGTGGAGAAGTTCCGCCAAACTTTAATCTTTCAAAACTATCTTTAAAGGAGTTTTTTATTCCACCAGGTCTATTTATTTCTCCTAAATTGGTATTATTATATCCTTCTATTTTCTTTTCATTTGATGTAAAGAAAATAGAGGGAGCTCTAGAATTATCTACTTGATAGTAACCTGCTTCATCGGTTGCAGAAATAATTTTCCCACCATCGGTTAAAAGCATAAATGTATTTTCAGGCACATGTATTATAGAACCATTTGAAATTATATCCTCTGTTTTTTTCTTATTAGAATTTCTTCTGTCATTTTTTCTAACCAGTACACCATAAGTTGCAAGCACTGTATTGTCGATCTTATTTGGTTCAATAGTTTCAAGCCATTGGTCGGCTAAGTTTCCAGAAACTGAGTTAATTGCAGCTTTAATTATTCCCATTAAATCATTCCCTTCGATAATATAATTATATTTTATCATTTTTGTGGATTATATTGGTAGTACGTAAAAATATTTAATAAATAATTAAAGTTTTAATATTTTTTGTCGATAATTAAAGTGAGGTTATGAAAGGGGAATATTTATGAATAGAGGACTTTATATTGCAACTACAGGATTATTAAATAATTCAAAGCAAATGGATGCAATTTCAAATAATTTAGCAAATATAAATACTAATAGTTATAAAAGAGAAATGGTTATTTCAGAGTCGTTTCCAGAAAAATTATTAAGTCGTATTAATGATAACTCCTCAGAATTTCAAAAAAATAAACCTTATTCAGGACTTAAATTTGAAAAAAAGGAAGGTTATTATCAGGCAGAAATTAATCAAATAAATTCAGCGTTTTTTAGAATTCAAACACCAGCAGGTATGAGTTACAATAGCAGAGTTAATTTTAGAGTTGATGATAATGGTTATTTAAGAACCGATTATGGAAATTATAAAAAACAAATGAAGTCAGATGGAGAAAACTTTATTGTAGATAAAACTGGGCAAAAAATTAAAATAGAAATTAAAGAAGGACAAAATCCTGAAGATATAAATATTCAAATTGATAATACAGGAAATTTATTAGTAGATGGACAAAAACAAACTAATCTTTTAAATTTTCCCGCATGGCATGTAATAGGAACAACTAGTGCAGGTATTAGATCAGATAGAACAGTAATTGATTTTTCGCAGGGAGATGTTTTAGAAACTGGGAATAATTTAGATTTTGCATTAAAGGGTGATGGATTTTTTAAAGTTAAATTAGGTGAGAAAGAATTCTATACAAGAGATGGTTCATTTAGTCTTAATCCAAATGGAGAAATAATTACCTCAGAAGGTGCATTAGTTTTAGGTCAATATGGAAGTATTAGAGTCCAAAATGAAGATTTTAAAGTTAATTCAGATACTGGAAATATTATTGTAAATGGAGAAATTGTAGATAAATTTGATATTGTAAAAATTGATAATACTGAAGATTTGAGAAAAAAAGGAGATAATCTTTATGAGGGGCTAGAAAATATTGAAATAAAAGAAGTTCCTTACGAAGGTAGCATTATGAGATATGCATTAGAACAGCCTAATGTTAATAATATAGATATGATGGTTTCTATGATAAATGTTATGAGAAATTATGAAACAAATCAAAAAGTTATACGCATGATTGACGAAAATTTAGGCAAGGCAATAAGTGATTTGCCAAGAGTATAATAGGAGGGAATAAAGATGCGTGCATTGTGGACAGCAGCAACAGGAATGAAAGCTCAACAACTTAATATGGATGTTATTTCAAATAACCTTTCAAATGTAAATACAGCAGCCTATAAAAATCAGCGTGCAGAATTTAAAGATTTAATGTATTCGGCTATGAAAAAGACTAATTTAAAAGATGAAGTTGGAAGACCGGTTAACTTAGAAATAGGATTTGGTGTTATGACTGGGGCAACTACAAGATTTTTTAAGCAAGGTAGCTTTATGGAAACTCAAAATGATTTAGATGTTGCGCTTCAAGGAGATGGATTTTTTCAAGTTCAGCTTCCTAATGAAGAAGTTAGATATACAAGAGATGGTAGCTTTAAATTATCTGTAGAAGAGAATGTTTCTAAGTTAGTTACATCAGAAGGATATTATGTGCTAGGAGAAGATGGACCAATTGAAATTCCTAATGGATATACAGATTTTAAAGTAGGACAATTAGGGCATATTTCAGCAAAAGACGAAGATGGAAATCTTCAAGATTTAGGAAGAATTAGATTGGCTAAATTTATTAATAATGAAGGTCTTTTAAGTGAAGGAGAAAACTTATACAAAGAAACTGTTGCATCTGGAAATGCTATAGAAATGGAACCCGATACTATGGAAGCTAAAATGAGACAGGGATATTTAGAAATGTCAAATGTGCAAGTAGTAGATGAAATGATTAGAATGATAACTGCTCAAAGAGCATATGAAATTAATTCAAAAGCAATTACTACTTCTGATGAAATGATGCAGCTAGTAAATAATTTAAAAAGATAATATATTATAGACGCTAAAAATTAGTTTTGACATAATTATTTTTAGCGTTTTCTATTTTGAAAAGAACGCATAAAAGCTTGAATTCTTGACATCAATTCCATAAAAGGGTAAAATAAAAATAATAAAACTTGTATGATGGATGTAGGTGTGTAAAATGAATGGAATTTATGGAACACAAATTAATAAAATTGTGCAAAAAACATTAGATGCATCTAAAAATAATGCAGATAAAGTTAAGGCCAAATTTCAGGAAGCGACGGATAGTAAAGATGATTCTGCACTTATGGATGCATGCAAAGAATTTGAATCTATTTTTATGCAAATGGTTATAAAAGAGATGAGAAGCACGGTACCGGATGGCGGATTAACCGAAAAATCTCAGGCAAGAGAAATGTTTGAAGGTCTTTATGATGAAGAAATGTCAAAGGAGATGACTAAAAACGAAGGGATTGGTCTTGCAAAAATGCTCTATGACAGTATGCATAGAAAATCAAAAATTGAGTAATTATTGCCCAACAGTTGTTGGGCTTTTATTTATTATGGAAATATAAAAATATTGAAAAAATGTTATTTAAAATAAAGGGGATAAATATGTTTTATAAAATGCTAGGATTATTTATGTATATATTAGCAGGATTTATTGTAAGGAAAAGAGGAATTTTAAAAGAAGAACATACTAAAGGGCTATCTATTTTTTTAATGGATTTAGCATTACCTGCTTTGGTTATTACATCTTTACAAATGCCTTTTTCTAAAGCACAATTTACCAATGGAATAAAGGTGCTTGGTATTGGATTTTTGTCTTATATTGTGATGGGAATAGTTGCATATTTAGTTATTAAAATATTTAAGGTTAAAAAAGATAGAAAAAATATTGTCATATTTATGCTTCTATTTGCGAATACTGGATATATGGGTTATCCGGTGGTTATGAGTATATTTGGAAAGAGTGGTTTATTTGATGCAGTTCTTTTAAACGCATGGTTTACAGTATTTTTATGGACAGCAGGAATTATGTTATTATCTGGCAATAAAAATGGCTTTAAAATTAAAAATTTAATTAATCCTGGGACTATTTCATTAATTATAGGCTTTTCATTATTTATGCTTGATTTTCAAATTCCCAGCATTATATTTGAGCCATTAAAAATGCTTGGAGATACTACAATACCTATTGCTATGTGTCTTGTTGGGGTTTTACTTGGGGAAACCTCTATTATAAAGGTATTTAAAAGTAAATTACTATTAATGGTTTCGTTTTTTAGACTAATTGGAATTCCATTTATATTTATGTTAGTTATCTGGATGTTTAAGTTAGAGAGGCAAACATTTGAAGTTGCAGTTTTAATAACGGCAATGCCGGTTGCTGCTAATACTGCTATTTTTTCAAGAAGATTTGATTTAGATTATACCTTTGCGTCAGAGGGTATACTAATAACAACGGTATTAAGTTTATTAACAATTCCAGTATGGACATATATTTTACCCCTAATTTATTAGGATTATTATGATTAAAGGAGGAAATTATGAATTACAAAGAAATGTATCAAAAATGGTTGGAAGATGAGGCATATAGTGAGTATCACAATGAATTAAAATTACTTAAAGATGAAAAAGATATAGAAGATAGATTCTATAAAAATATTTCATTTGGTACGGCGGGTTTAAGAGGAAAAGTTGGAGCCGGAACTAATAGGATGAATATTTTTAATGTGTCAAAAGCGACACAAGGACTTGCGAATTTTATTATATCTAAGGGTGAGAGCGTTATAAATAGAGGCGTAGTTATTGCAATGGATTCTAGAAATGATTCAAAGTGTTTTTCAGAAACGGCTGCAAAGGTTTTAGCAGCTAATGGGATAAAAACTTATTTATTTGACGATGTAAGACCTACCCCTGTATTATCATATGCAGTTAGATACTTAAAAACTACTGCAGGAATAGTGGTTACTGCAAGTCATAATCCTCCAGAATATAATGGGTATAAATTATATTGGGATGATGGAGCACAAGTAAACGAAGAAATCGCAGATGGAGTTTCAAATTTAATTGAGAAAATAAAGGGACCTAATGAAATTAAGTGCATGGATTTTAAAGAGGGAGTAGAGCAAAATCTAATTGTTCAAACACCAAAAGAATTGGATGAAACATATATTGAAGCTGTTTTAGATACAAAGGTTCAATCGAACATTGATAATAGCGTAAGTATTGTTTATACACCACTTCATGGAGTTGGTTTAAGATTTGTAAAAGAAGTATTAGATAGAAGAGGATTTAAATCACTTCACATTGTAGAGGAACAAAGTAAGCCTGATGGAAATTTCCCAACTGTTTCATATCCAAATCCAGAAGATCCAAAGTCATTTAAATTGGCAAAAGAATTAGGAGAAAAAACAGATGCAGAACTTTTAATGGCGACTGATCCAGATTCAGATAGATTAGGGGTTTTAGTTAGAGATAATAATGGAGAATATATTAGGTTAAATGGAAATCAGACAGGAAGTCTATTGGTTTATTATATTTTAGAGGGCAAAAAAGATATGCTTCCCAATAATCCTGTTTTAATTAAAACCATTGTAACTAGTGACCAGGGTGCAGATATTGCAAAACAATATGGATTGGAAGTAATAGATACTTTAACAGGGTTTAAAAATATTGCATATGAATTAAGAATAAGAGAAGGCAAAGTAGGATATGTATTTGGATATGAAGAAAGCTTTGGATATATGCCATCGGATGTTGTAAGAGATAAAGATGGAATTATGACATGCATGTTATTTGCGGAAATGGCAGGATATTATAAAAAGCAAAATAAAACTATCTTGGATGTTTTAGATGAAATATATAAGAAGTTTGGATATTATTCAGAACATTTAGAGGCAATTGTATTAGAAGGAATAGAAGGTCAAAGAAAGATTGCAAAAGTAATGGAATCCTTTAGAGATAAATGCGTTGAAAAAATTGAAGATAATGATATTGCAGGAGTATATGATTATTTAGAAGCTAAATATTTAGATTGCAATACTAATAAATATGAGGACTTAGATATACTTAAGTCAAACGTGCTTAAGTATAGATATAATGAAAACTTTTGGTTTGCTATGCGTCCATCTGGAACAGAGCCAAAATTAAAAATATATTTTTCTGCAAAATCAGATAATAAGGAAGTATCAGAAAGAAATTTAGAAAATATGAAAAATGTTGTTTTAAAAAGAGTTTTTGATGAACTTGGAATATAGTTTAAATGTTTATTAGATAAAAAACATTGTAGTATAACTTAAAATTATTTAATTATAAGATAGTTAATTTAAAATTAGAAATAGCAAATAATATGTAATCAGGTTATTATTTGCTATTTTTTAAATTATACAAATTTTACATATTTAAAAAAATTATAATAAGTATTAAAAAAAGCTATAGCAAATTATTAGACAATTGACATAAAGAGGTATAGAATTAAAGTAGATATAACTCTAAATATGGGTTAGTCTATTTGGCAAGGATGCCAATGTTTCACGCAAGGAGGTGAAAGTATGATTATTAACCACAATATTTCTGCATTAAATACATTTAATGCCATGACACGGAATAGAACAAGTTTAAGTAAATCTTTAGAGAAATTATCTACGGGTTTGCGAATTAATAGGGCTGCTGATGATGCGGCTGGACTTGCTATATCTGAGAAAATGCGCGCCCAAATTAGAGGCTTAAATCAAGCCAATAGAAATGCGCAAGATGGCATCTCACTTATTCAAACGGCAGCGGGAGCACTTAATGAAACTCACTCATTATTACAGAGAATGAGAGAATTAACAGTTCAAGGTGCAAATGGAACATATACTCCAGATGACCGTGCAAAAATCCAAAATGAAATTGAAGAATTAAAAGAAGAAATTGATAGAACAGCCCAAACCACAGAGTTTAATACAAAAAAACTTTTAGATGGTTCTAATGCGGGGTTAGTTTCTACTGACCGTCTTTCTACAAAAATATATTTAAGAGGCGCAATTGGAGAAACCACAGAAAAAGGATTTATAAGTGCAGAAGGAAATTATGATTTAACTATAAGTGCAGAAGAAGGTCAAAATCATGTGGTTAAAAGTAACATACTTACAATCTCAAGTGAAAATTTAACAAAATATGTAAACGCACAGACGACATCGGGTAATTTAACAACCCATTATGATGGTGCAACAATTAATCAAGCGGGTTCTGAAAATAAGGTTGAAAAATATATTGCAACTTCAAGTGTTAGATTTGAAGATATTGATAATTTTTATGATGCATCGGGGAATTTTTTATTAGAAGATGGGAAATCAATTGAAATAATACAGGGCGATGGCAAGGTTGTAAGCGTTAAAATTGACGGTAGAGATACAATAGAAACATTTTCTAAAAAAATGAATGAGGCTATAGGTGAGGGATTAGGTCAATATGAAGCAGCTGGGTTGGAGGATTTATCAGATGATGCAAGAGATAAATTTATGACATTTAAGGCAGCTGGAAGTTTACCTAAAGATATTTCTTCATTAAATAATATTGAAAAAGTAATTTATGGCTTAAAAAACGGATGGTTAGAAGCAGCAGAAGATAGAATTGCACAAATGTATGGATTATATGGAAAAGGCTCTGATATGGAAGTTCATGTTTATGATAAGGCGAAATACGGCACACTGGGATTAATTGCATATCAGACATTAGTAGGAGCAGGAACTTCCGGAGCAGGAATAAATCATAAGATGTATTTAGATTTACAAGATTTTATGCCTGCGGATGGAAAAGAATCTGAATATATGCCGTCAGGATATAATCATTTAGTGGATTCATCTAAAACATATAATGATAGAATCGTTATACATGAAATGACGCATGCAATTATGAGTGTTAATATGAACTTTAGAGATTTATCTACTTGGTTTAAAGAAGGAACAGCTGAATATATTCATGGTAGAGATGCGCAGTTAAAGATAGATATTGATCATAATGCAGCAGGAGCAGGTTCGCTAGATGCAGGAATTCAAAAAATATTAGATGATGTTAGCGATGCATGGGCAGGAAGTAATGAAGACTATTCTTCTAGTTACTTAGCTGTTAGATATTTAGATAAATTAATTAGAGATGGTGGAAATGCAGCTGGGATAAAGGCGGTAATGCAGGATTTAAAAAACGCTGGAACTGTAGCTGATGGAGATACAACTCTTTCAAATAGTATAAATACACATACAGGTTTGGCTGATACAGCAGCATTTATGACAAAATTTAAAGGTGCAGATGGACATGCATTTGTTAAGGATTTATATACTAGTGGTTCTTTAGAAAATGCTGACACTGGTGCAATAGGAGGTTCTGATACTTGGGGAGGTAGTGAATTAACAGCTGAATCAGTAGTTGATGAAAGTTCTGTTAGCGACACAGAAGATGGTCAGCCATTAGATGGATTTAAGATAGTATGGCCAGATGATTTATCAAAAGCATCTGCAAATCCTTCATTCGACCCGTTTATATTGGCATCATCAGTTAATATGAGTGAAACAAAGGATTTAACTGCTATGCCAGGGGCGCTTGTTCTTAGGTCGGCTATTGCTGGAGAAAATGGAGAATTTAAATTTTCAGGTGATACTGAAGTATTAAAGGCCTTAGGTTTTACAACTATTCAAGAAGCTAAAAATACTATTCACCATGTAGATGTTTCAGATGTTCATAGTGGAGAAAAATTATTTGAAGATGTTGCAGTTTACAATAGTCAGTTAACCGGTATTTTGCATAAAAATATAGATATTGATTTTTCATCACAATCTGGGATAAAAACTTCGTGGGACGAAACTAAACAAAATTTCGTGTATGAAGGCGGAAATAAGAATAAAGATATTACATCGGTTCATATTGTGGAAGCCGGACTTAAGTTCCATGTTGGAGCAAATGCAAAACAAAATGTTTATGTAGCTGTTGGAAATATGACAACTGATGCACTTGGAATAAGATCAGTTTCAGTTGCAGATAATAAGGCTGCAAACAAAGGTTTAAATCTTTTAGATAGAGCAATTGGATATGTATCAAGTGAAAGATCTAAACTTGGAGCTGCTCAAAATAGAATTGAACATACTGTAAATAATTTAACTACTTCGGCTGAAAATTTAACTAGTGCAGAATCTAGAATTAGAGATGTCGATATGGCGAAGGAAATGATGAAGTTTACAAAATACAATATATTAATTCAATCAGGGCAATCTATGATGAGTCAGGCAAATCAAATGCCGCAATCGGTATTAAATTTATTACGATAAGCGTTTATCTTAAAAAATGGGATAAACGCTTTATTTTTTAAAGGAATCGTAATATGACTGTAATTGTATTTAAATGATAGTTATTATAAAATTAAAAATGTAAAACTATAAGAAAGGATTGAATTATGCGAAAAATAATTACAATTACATTGGTTATTATATTATTTATATCTAATAGTAGCTTTGCATTTCAAAATCCATCAAAGGATGAAATTGAAAAAATAATAGAGATAAAGGCAACTGAAATGGGAATTCCATCTGTATTATTAAAGGCTATTGCAAGAGTTGAAAGTAATTATACTCAGTTTAGAAAAGATGGTTCAGTTTATACAGGAGATCATGGACATAGTTTAGGGATGATGCAAATTAATACAAGGTCTACTTCATCTTACGACAGGGAAAGACTTAAATTTGATATAGAATATAATGTTGAAGCAGGAGCTAGGATTTTATTAGGCAAATGGAATAGTTCTGTTAAAAATTTACCTTGGATTGGAAATATGGATCCTAATATCTTAGAGCATTGGTATTTTGCTCTATGGGCATATAATGGATGGTCTGATTCTAATAATCCAAATACTAATAAAAAGGCGTATACATATCAAGAAATGATAAATCAGGTATGTAGAGAAGGATATAATACCGAATGGACATTATTAAATCCTGATTTATTGCCTAAAACTGGTAAGCCTGAAAAAGAAAATTATAGTTTTCAAACTCCAGAGCCATTTCACTTTGGAGATATAGCATTTTATAATTTAGGAGATACAGTCGTAATAAATAGTATGGCAGCACTTAATTTAAGAGATGCTCCAGGGGGAAATATTATTGGAAAGGTAGATACTGGAGGCATGTATGAGGTTACAAGTATGCCAACTCTAATTGATGGATACTATTGGTATAGGATAACAAATAATAATATAGGAATAGATGGATATGTAGCAGGAAATTATATAAAAAGAATAGATGATTCTAAAATAAAATATAATTTTATAGATATATTGGAATATTCTCAAAGAGATATTATTCAAAATCTATTTAATGCTGGAATATTAACAGATAATGAAGAGCATTTATTTAATCCAGAAAGAGAAGTAACAAGAGAGGAATTATGTGTTTTACTTCAAAGAATTTTAAAATTGGATGATTACGCTAATATTGATGATTTATTCTTAGATTCAGATAAAATTGATGATTGGTCAAAAAATGCAATTGCAGCTGTTGTTGCCAAGGGATATATACATGGACAAGATGGCGAATTTAGAGCTAGAAATTTTATTACAAAAGAGGAATTGAGCATTGTACTTAATCGAGTTTTTAATGATTATGAAGGCGAACAATCAGAAGCAATTATGGAGTTTAAATTTTGTGATGATGATTTAATTTCAGAGTGGGCATATGAAGCTGTATATAATGTACATGGGAAAGGTCTTTTAGATGCTCCAGATGCATTTTTTAATCCAAAAGAAAATGTTAAAAGGATTGATTTAGTAACTAGTTTAGAATATTTATACTATATATTTAATGAATAATTTTATTAGTTACTTAGACATTGCGTAAAATAGTATTTTTTATAGAATATTAAGGGAACTATATAAAAAGGGAAATATATTTAAATTGATAGAATTTGTCATCACTTCATTATTATTTGGGATTAGTTTTAAATTATATAATATCAGGACATAATGGTGGAGGTGTTTCTATGAAATGTAAGAAAAAAATCTTTTTAATTTTATTAAGTATATCAATTTTAGGAATGGGAATTCATAAATGGGTTATTCCATTTCCAGATAATATAGTAAGAATATTAGGCGTTTTTATGATGATTAATTTGTGCATATATGTTTATTTAAGCATTAAAAATAAAGTAGAATAAATAATAAAAAAGCCACTTGAAAAATTTTCAGTGGCTTTTTTACTATTTAAAAAATTATTAAATTATTTTATCATCACCATAAATTAAATCGTTTGTTAGAAAATACATATTGTAAATGCCTTTTCCTTTAACTTCCATAGGCTC
>Ga0193964_1001225_pt1 | contig 11456 bp, 7 predicted proteins | sample FB_7_MG_FD_140323 | JGI IMG/M metagenome (GOLD analysis project Ga0193964, IMG submission 140323) | Microbial mat bacterial communities from the Broadkill River, Lewes, Delaware, United States - FB_7_MG | ecosystem: Environmental > Aquatic > Freshwater > River > Microbial mats | place: USA...
GTATTAAATCATTGAGGTTGAAGTTCGTATGAATAATTTTTAGCTGGTCTGCTTCTATCTTTGAAATATCAATAAGATCTGAAACAAGATTTATTAATTGATCACTGTTTGTGTTGATGATATTTTTATATCGATTCTTTTCATCATCTGTTAAATCGTTATCCGTCAGTAAATTTGAGAATCCACAGATACTGTTTAAAGGTGTTCTGATATCATGAGATACATTGGAAAGAAATACTGATTTTAATTTATTACTATTTTCTGCACTCTGTTTTGCTATCTCAGTTTCTTTTAAAGCAGTTTCTAACTCCTCGGTTTTCTTACTAACTCTTTTGTGTAGTATTGTGTTAAAGACTCCAAGTATGACTATTATGATTATTAATATAGATGCTACTGCAAATATGTAGCTATATATAATGTTCGGATTAGGAGCTAGAGTTGGGATAATCCATTTGTTCTCTAAATATTCGATATACTTCTGTGCCTGTAATGTTTTTAATTCTTGGTTAATTAAGTCTATTATCTGCTTGTCCTCTTTTCGGCATGCAAATCGTAATTTACTCTTATAAGATTGAGTATCAGAGTATTTGATTTCTTGCAATTGTAATTGCTTTTCAAGAAATTTGGCAGTTATGTATGAAGTATATCCATAGTTACATTCATTATTATTTACGGCTTTTACTACTTCTTCAGGATTCTCTTTTACAACGACAGTGAAGGGATGTGTTTTCTGAATACTCTTGATAAATTGATAACTGCACGCATTTTTGACTACAGCAATGGTTTTATTATTTAAATGGTCTAATCGTTCAATTATATTGCCTTTATGAGTAATGAAGATTTTATTATCGTTGTAGTAATCGTTGCTAAATGCTAAGTCTTTTATTCTGTCTTGTGTTGCACATATACCAACTAAAATGTCTACTTTCTTGTTAATTATACTAGATTTATAGTTGTTGATGCTTAGTTTTTCTGTTCTGTATGCAATATTATTATTTGATAGAATTCTCTCAATAAGCTCAACAGAGAATCCAATTGGTTCGCCGTCGTGATTTATATATTCGTGTGGGGGGTATACATTCACAGCTCCTATAACAAGCGTGTCCTTTGATTCACAAAGAGCTGCGTTTGCTACAGAAAGTATTATAAATAATGGTAAAAGAAATATTTTAACATACCTCATATTGCATTTCTTTATATGCTATAAGGTAGTAAATATACAAAATAATTTGTTAATTAGAGAGTGCTTTCTTTAAAAGCTTAACCTGATTAGACAGCTTCTCAATTTCTGCTTTGTCTTTTTTGTTAAGTTTTCTTAGCCAAGAAGCTTTGCCTTTTAATTTCTTTACATCTTTTTTCAGATTATTTATTTCAATCTCCTTAGCCTTAATTTGGTCATTAAGTAAAATGATCTGAGTTCCTTTTTTATCTAAAGAGAATTTGTATTCAGTCTCTTTTTTGTGGTAACTCTCTGCTAATGTTTGACTTTTGGCTTTGATTTGTTTTATTTCAGCTTTAAGCTGTTCTATTTTAGCCTCTTTACTTTTTGTGATATATGATATTTTTTCAGAGTCTTGAGTTGTTTTGTCTTCTAACGATTCTTTCTCGTTTTTTATATTTTTAATGGTATTTGATAACAGGTCAATTATGCTATCTTTTTTAGAATTATTATAGGTTAATTGGTATCTGACTTCACTAAATTCGCTTAATGTAGAAGTTAATTTTGCTTGAAGTTTATTATTATTTATTGTTAACTCATCAACTTTTTCATCTGATCTTAGTTTGTGTTTTGCTAGTTCTTCAAATTTTCTTTTTGAAACGCAACTACTAAGTCCTATAATTAATATGAATGATATGATTGTTATTTTTTTCATAATGCTTTATTTGCTTATTTATGCATATTGTATTTCTACCTAAAGTACTTAAGATATTGCTTTTGCAGATAATATTTCTTTACTTTGAACAAATATACAAATATTATAATATACTTGATGAAATTATGAAAAAACTATTGATATTAAGCTTTTTGCTTGCTTTGGTAATCTCTGTGAATGCTCAAAATGATGATAGCATAATTCAACTAAAAGGTAAGGTTATTGATTCTTCAAATGAAGAGGGGATCGCTTTTGCTAGTATTTGGATTGAAAATAGTTATGTTGGTGTTGCGTCTGATTTTGATGGGGGATTTTCAATTAATATTTCCGATGAGTATCTGGATTCAAATTTAGTTATTTCTGTAGTGGGCTATAGTAGTTATACCTGTAAGGTTTCTGATTGTAAGCCAGATGTCCCTTTGATTATTAAACTTAGACCGAAGTCATTTTTGATTGGCGATGTGAATATTTCAGGTAAATCTATGGTACTTCAGGCATTGATAAAAAAGGCAATTAATAATATCTCAAGAAATTATATTCAAACTCCATTTTCTTATGATGCATACTATAAATGTGATATTTCTGCAAATGATTCAATAGAATCTAGCAGGGAGGTTGTCATGAAAGTATATGATAAAAAAGGATATGTTAGAGAATCTGTGTTATCCACTTTTAAGAATTTGAACTATATATATTCAGAATCAAGAAAGTCTAAAGAGAACACCTCACTTAGTGATGGTTTTACAATGATAGATGATTTGTTAACATCTGATATTGTGAGAAATACACGTAATATTCTTGATGAGAGAAATATTAATAATTATGAATTAAGTAGAGTAGGAGACTTGTTTTTTGAGGGTGATAGTGTTGTTGTTATATCGTATAAATCCAGACATAATAGTATTTCTAATATTGGACAGTCGGGAGTGAATAGTTATTCTGGTAGGATATATATTAATAAATCTAATTTTGCTATTGTAAAGAATGAACTTAAGATTGTTTCTAAAGAATTTTCATTTCTAGGTAAAAATTTAATTACACCTAAGTCACAGGTAGAAAAGGCGACTTATAGAATTTCTACAAGTTATGGTCGAATTAAAGATCACTATTATTTCAGAGGAGCTTCTTTAAATGTTGTTGTGAATTATAGTGATAATGAGTCTAAAGTATATGATACTCAACTTATTCCTGTAAAAATAAAGATTGGATCTCCTGATGTGGTGAAAGGTAGAGAGTATTACGAAAATGAGTCTTTTAGAAAGGAATTTTGGAATAGATTCTCTTTAGTCTTTGAAGGTGAAGAGTAAAGAGAACCTATTGTTTATTTTCATGTAAGTTCGTTAATAAAGATAGCGAGAATACATAATGGGGCAATAAATCGAATTATAAACATAAATGTATCAAACATTGGAAGTTTATATTTACCATCATTTGAAAGTTCGTTATAAACATATTTCTTAAGCATTTTCCATCCTACGAAGATTGATATTAATATTCCTCCAAGAGGTAATAAAATCTTTGAGGATATAAAGTCGAACATTTCAAAGGTTGTATTTCCTCCTAAAGTGAAATCTTTTAATGGTCCATAAGAAAGAGTACATAATACTCCTGTTGCAGTAATACCTATTGTTGTTAATAATGTAGCCTTTTTTCTTTTCATCCCTTTTTCTTCAGTAAGATACGCGACGATAACTTCTAATAATGAAATTGAAGAGGTGAGTGCTGCTACAGAAAGTAAAATAAAGAATGTTATTCCCCAAAAATATCCACCTGGCATATGTTGAAATACGTTTGGTAAAGTTAAGAATACTAATCCTGGACCAGAATCAGGACTTATGTCAAAAGCGAATACAGCTGGAAATATAGCTACTCCTGCTAAAATTGCAATAAGTGTATCTGCAAGAATTACCTGAAGTGAGATAGTTACTAGATTTTCTTTCTTTCCAATGTATGATGCATAAGTAAGTACAACACCCATACCAACTGATAAAGAGAAAAATGCTTGTCCGAGGGCTGATAAAATGGTTTTTCCTGTTATTTTGGAAAAGTCAGGAGCAAATAGAAAATTAAGTCCTTCTTTTGCGCCGTCAAGAGTGACTGACCTTATGCACATTGCAATAATTAAAAAGAAAAGCAGTGGCATCATTAATTTTGTATATTTCTCAATACCTTTTTTTACTCCAGCTAATATAATTACCCCAGTTAAGCACATAAAGATAATTTGATATATAACTGGTTTTATAGGATTAGAAATAAACGAGTTGTAATGTTCTGTTAATTCCACTGTTGTTTTTGAGTGAAAAGAGTTTTTGAAAGCCTCTATTACATATTCTAGAGTCCATCCTGCTACAGTACTATAAAAAGATAGAATTAAGATAGCTGCAATTATACTCAGAAACCCAAAGTTTTTCCATCCAGTACGTGGAGCAAGTTTTTTAAAAGCTCCAAATGGATTGCTTTGTGTGCGTCTTCCTATAGTAAACTCTGCTAACATAACAGGTAATCCAATAAGAATGATGAATCCGATATAGATAAAAAGAAAGGCGGCTCCACCATTTGTTCCAGCTTCATATGGAAATTTCCATATATTACCGAGTCCAACTGCTGATCCAGCAAGGGCAAGGATGGCACCTATACGAGAGCCGAATCCTTCTCTGCTTTGATTATTTTGCATAAAAAAAGGGCTTAATTAGTTAGTAATTAAGCCCAATTTAATGATTTTATCTCTGTATAACAAGAAGTTATATTAGATGTTTGATCTTTTTCTCTCTACTTCAGTAAGTAAAATCTTTCTGATACGCATAGAGTTTGGAGTTACCTCAACGTACTCATCACGTTGGATATATTCTAAAGCTTCCTCTAAAGAGAACTTAATAGGAGGAACAATTCTTACTTTATCATCATTACCAGAAGAACGAACGTTAGATTGTTTTTTAGCTTTTGTAACATTAACAACGATATCTCCTTGTCTATTGTTTTCACCAACAACCTGTCCTTGATATATTTCTTCTTGAGGAGCGATAAAGAATTTACCTCTATCTTGTAGTTTATCAATAGAATAAGCAAATGAAGTACCTGTTTCCATAGCAATAAGAGAACCGTTAATACGTCCTTCGATATCACCTTTGAATGGCTCGTATGCTTTAAAGATATGAGAAATAACTGCTTCTCCAGCTGTTGCTGTAAGTAGGTTGTTTCTTAATCCAATGATACCTCTTGATGGAATAGAGAAAACAAGATTTGTTCTGTCTCCTTTTTGTTCCATGCTTTCCATTTCTCCCTTACGTTTAGTAACGTATTCAATAGCTTTACCTGAACAATCGTCTGGAAGGTCGATGTATAGAGTCTCTATTGGTTCACATTTTTTACCATCAATTGTTTTATATAAAACTTGTGGCTGACCAACTTGAAGTTCATAACCTTCTCTTCTCATTGTTTCAATCAGTACAGACAAGTGAAGAACACCACGGCCGAATACGTTGAATGAATCAGCAGTTTCACCTTGTTTTACTCTTAGAGCAAGGTTTTTCTCAAGCTCTAAATCTAGTCTGTCTTTAATGTGACGAGATGTAACGAATTTACCATCTTTTCCGAAGAAAGGAGAGTCGTTAATAGTGAATAACATACTCATTGTTGGCTCGTCAATAGAGATAACTGATAATGGCTCTGGATTTTCAATGTCGCAGATTGTATCACCAATCTCGAAACCTTCAATACCAACAATAGCACAGATTTCACCAGATTTTACTGATGATACTCTCTCTCTTGCTAGTCCAGTATATACGTATAATTCTTTAATTCTGGTTTTAGTAATGCTACCATCTCTTTTAGCAAGAGATACTTGCATGTTTTCTTTTAATTCTCCTCTGTGTACTTTACCGATACATATTCTACCAACATAAGAAGAATAGTCAAGAGAGGTAATTCTCATCTGAGGAGTACCTTCTATTACTTTAGGAGCAGGAATGAAATCAATAATAGCATCTAGAGCAGCAGTAATGTCAGTAGTTGGTTTCTGCCAATCAGTAGACATCCAGTTGTTTTTTGCTGAACCATAGATAGTTGGGAAGTCTAATTGCTCTTCTGTTGCCTCAAGGTTGAACATTAGGTCGAATACTTGCTCTTGAACGATATCAGGAGTACAGTTTTCTTTGTCAACTTTATTTACAACAACAACAGGCTTAAGTCCCATTCCTAACGCTTTTTGAAGAACGAAACGTGTTTGAGGCATTGTTCCTTCAAAAGCATCAACTAATAGTAGAACACCATCACACATGTTTAATACACGTTCAACTTCACCACCGAAGTCACTGTGACCCGGAGTATCAATGATATTGATTTTAACGCCTTTATATTCAAGAGATACGTTCTTAGAAAGTATTGTGATTCCTCGCTCTCGCTCTAAGTCGTTATTATCCATGATAAGATCACCTGGATTTTCATTCTTTCTGAATATGTTACAGTGCATTATCATCTTGTCAACCAATGTAGTTTTACCGTGGTCAACGTGAGCGATTATCGCAATATTTCTTAACTCTTTCATTTAAATTTGTTTAATTATTCCATTAAAATTGGGCGCAAAAGTAGCAATTAAATTTGAATTAGTGTTATTTATTGGTATTAATTATTTAAAACTGATTGCGAATTATCTTTTATTATCTATCTTTACACGCCAAATAGTAACACAACATAAGGTATGCAGGAAAAGATTTTAATTTTAGATTTTGGCTCGCAGTACACGCAACTAATTGCTCGTAGAGTAAGAGAGTTAAATGTATATTGTGAGATACATCCTTTTAACAAATTCCCGGAAATTGATGAGTCAGTGAAAGGTGTTATCCTTTCAGGTAGTCCATTCTCTGTAAGAGATGAGAATGCTCCTAAACCTGATTTATCAAATATTAAAGGTAAACTTCCTTTATTAGGAGTTTGTTATGGAGCTCAATATTTAGCTCATTTCTTTGGAGGAGAGGTTAAGGCAGCGAATAAGAGAGAATATGGTAGAGCAAATTTGGCTTTTGTTGATAATTCTTGTCCTTTATTCAAGAATATCAGTCAACATTCTCAAGTTTGGATGTCTCATGGAGATACTATAGAGCATCTTCCAGAGAATTATAAAGTGGTTGCTAGTACTAACGATGTAGAGAATGCAGCTTATTCTATTGAAGGTGAAACTTCATATGCTATTCAGTTCCATCCAGAAGTATATCATTCAACTGAAGGTCTTGAGTTATTAAAGAACTATGTTGTTGGTATTTGTGGTTGTAAACAAGACTGGACACCTGCTTCTTTTGTAGAAACTACTGTAGCTGAATTGAAAGCTAAGATTGGTGATGATAAGGTTATCCTTGGTCTTTCAGGAGGTGTTGATTCAACAGTTGCTGGTATGTTATTACATAAAGCAATTGGTAAGAATCTATATTGTATATTTGTTGATAATGGTCTTCTTAGAAAGAATGAATATCACGATGTACTTGAAAACTATAAAGAATTAGGTCTTAATGTTATTGGTGTAGATGCTGGAAAGCTTTTCTTAGATAGATTAGCTGGTGTTACTGATCCAGAAACAAAACGTAAGATAATAGGAAATACTTTTATCGATGTTTTCGATGAAGAATCTCATAAAATAGAAGGAGCTAATTGGTTGGGACAAGGTACTATTTATCCTGATGTAATAGAGTCGTCTTCTGTAAATGGTCCTTCACAGACTATTAAATCTCACCATAACGTAGGTGGTTTGCCTGACTATATGAAGTTACAGGTAGTTGAGCCACTTCGTTTGTTATTTAAAGATGAAGTTCGTCGTGTTGGTTTGAGTATGGGACTAGATCCTAAATTCATCAACCGTCATCCTTTCCCAGGTCCTGGTCTTTCAATCAGAGTTCTTGGAGAGATTACAGAAGAAAAGATACGTATTCTTCAAGAAGCTGATGATATTTATATCTCAACTATGAAAGAAGATGGTCTTTATAGTGAAGTATGGCAAGCTGGAGCAATCCTTCTTCCTGTTCAGTCTGTAGGAGTTATGGGTGATGAAAGAACATATGAAAGTGTTGTTGCTTTAAGAGCCGTTTCATCAACTGATGGTATGACTGCCGATTGGTCTCACCTTCCTTATGAATTCCTTGCTAAGGTTTCTAATAGAATTATTAATAACGTTAGAGGAATAAACAGAGTTGTTTATGATGTAAGTTCTAAGCCACCAGCAACTATTGAGTGGGAATAGAAATATAAATATATTGAGAGGCTGTTTTTAAACAGCCTCTTTTTTTTGCCTGTAATTCTTTTAGTGGGTATTAATTTGCTAATTTTGGTATACACACTAAATTTACTAGAAATGAATTACTTAGATAATTACCACATTCTTCAAAAGGCAATGAAGGATATTACTGATGATATTTCAGTGTTAGGATTAGATATTCATAAAAAGCACTTCCATTCTAAATATTCAAAGTATCTCTCAGGGAATAAAGTTTATAAATGTGACTTACATCAACAGGAGTTTATAGAAAGTGACTTTTTGTATAATGATATAGGTGCTATTAGTGAAGATGTACATATCAACGATTCTGACGTTAAAGAGAATATAGATTTTCCATATTATATAATTAAGCCTAAGAGTGTTGAAATTGCTACTAAAACAATCTTTCTTTTTCACGGTTTTAATGAGAAAAGTTGGGATAAATACTTAACGTGGGCAGCTTATATAAGTGAAAATACTGGCAGTGCAGTGGTGTTGTTTCCAATAGCATTTCATATGCAAAGAGCTCCTGTGAAATGGAGTGATAGAAGAGATATGTTTAATTTAAGTGAGAAACGTAAGAAACGGTTTCCTAATATTGTCAATTCTTCGTTGTCTAATGTTGCTATAAGTATGAGACTTCATGCTATGCCTCAGAGATTTATATGGTCAGGAATAGAGTCGTACTATGATATCATTAATTTCGTTAATTTGTGTACGAAAGGTGAAATAGATTGTATTTCTAAAGATTCAAGTTTTGATTTCTTTGCCTATTCTATAGGTGGTTTTTTAGCACAAATATTAAAACTCTCAAATTATAAAGAATATTTTACTGATTCAAAAGTATGTTTGTTTTGTAGTGGAGCTGTTTTTAATCGTTTAACTCCAGTTTCCAGGATGATTATTGATAGTGAAGCTCTTGTTTCTTTGTATTCATATTTAGTTGAACATTTCGAATCATTCTTGAAGAAGGATGTTTTCTTGAATCATTTTATGAATGGTGACCACATCGAAGGTACCGTCTTCAGATCAATGTTTGATTATATGAAAATGAGAGATTACAGAGAACGATTGTTGAAAGATAATAGAGATTGTATTTATGCTATAACATTGAAAAATGATTCAGTTATACCTTCTGTTGAGATAATTAATACTCTAAAAGGGGCATATAGAGATATTGATATCAGGGTTGATGAACTTGATTTTGAATATGATTATACACACGAGAATCCTTTCCCTATTAAGAAAGTGGATGCTAGCTCAGTTGAATTGAGTTATAATACTGTATTTGGTAAGGTTTGTGATTTCTTTAATAAGTGATATTGTTAAAGATATTACATATTATTATCCAAATAATTCAAGTCTGTTGGCATCAAGTTTCAAGAATATAAAGATTAGAATCGTGAAACTCCATAAAGAAGATCCTCCGTAGCTAAAGAAGGGTAGGGGAATTCCAATAACTGGTGCCAGACCAATTGTCATACCTACATTTATAGCTAAGTGGAAGAAGAGTATGCATGCAACTCCATATCCATAGATTCTACTGAATGGTGATCTTTGGCGTTCTGCTAGGAATATCAGTCGTAATATTAGGGTAATGAATATTCCTATTACGAATGTGGTTCCGAGGAAGCCCCATTCTTCTCCTACAGTACAAAAGATAAAGTCAGTACTTTGTTCTGGTACAAAATCATATTTTGTTTGTGTGCCTTTTAGAAATCCTTTTCCTGAAAAACCTCCTGAGCCTATGGCTATTTTTGATTGATTTACGTTGTATCCTTTTCCGTATGGGTCAGATTCAATTCCAAGCATTATTTTAATACGTTGAGATTGATGTTTCTCTAATATATTGTGGAAAATATAGTTTACTGAAGAACTAAATCCAATTGAAGCGCATGTAAGAAATATTATCATGCCTGCGTATTTAATCTTGCTTCTGTATATATATGTTATAAATAATGGAATTGAAAGTCCAAATGAATATAATAGTAGTTTGAAGTCTTCAATTTTTAGTTCAAAGTACCAGTCGGCTGTTTTGAGTAGAGAGAATAACACTGCAATAAGTAGTGCTGCAAGTATTGTTTCTTTATTATTTTTTCGATATAATTTATATGCTAATAACCCTCCGGATAATATAACTATTGTTACTGTTAGTGGACTGGTCATTAGGCTGAGTATGAAGAGTGCGGCACATACAAAGCATAAGAATATTATTAATCCTGGTAAGCCTTCTCTGTATAATACTAATATAAAAGTAGAGTATACCAGAGCTGATCCTGTGTCATTCTGTAATATAATTAGAGCGGCTGGAGTAAATATTATAAGCGCAATAGTTATTAGTGTCTTGGGGCGCATTATCTTGAAATTGAATTTACTCATGTATTTTGCAAGAGCAAGACAGGTTGCAAATTTGGCAAATTCTGCGGGTTGAAATCGTATAGGACCAAGTTCGAACCATGAGCGTGCACCGTTTACTTCTCGACCGAGGACGAGTACTGCCATTAGTAGGAGTATGGTGCATATGTATATTATATTTCCAAATACTGAAAAGAATTTACTGTCTACTAATAGTATGACTATTCCAAGAAGTGTTGCGGCTCCAATCCACATTAATTGTTTTCCATATTTTTGTGATATATCAATGATGTTACTGTATTCTTCGTTGTATACAGCTGCATATATGTTTATCCATCCCATAAATACAAGTAGTAAATATAGAAATACGGTAAAGAAATCCAGATTCTTAATTATATTAACGTTTCTTCTCATTATCTTCCATTAGGATTTTGAATTAAATCGGCGTCTAATATTTTCTTCTCAAGCCATTTCTTTTTATTAGAGATTTTGCCTTTGAGATATTTTTCTACTATTAAGCCTGCAATAGGAGCTGCATATCGCCCTCCCCAAACACTATTTTCAACATATACAACAATTGCTATTTTAGGTTTGTGTTTAGGAGCAAAGGCTACAAAAACACCATGGTCAGCCATGTTTTTATGTGAATGTTGAACTGTTCCTGTTTTTCCACATAATTCAATGCTGTCAATTTTGGCTTGTTTGGCTGTTGCTCCTTCACAGGATGTTACTAATGCCATACCATCAATTACAGATTCGAAATTGGCTTTGCTAATATTAATCTTGTGTTTGTTTATATATGTGTTATCTAGTTCATAATCACTAACTTTCTTTACAATGTGAGGTGTTATGTATTCACCTCTGTTTGCTATGGCACAAACCATATTTGCCATTTGTAATGGTGTGATTAATAAATCACCTTGTCCAATTGCAAGTGATATGATATTTAATGCTCTCCATCTTTTGGTTCTGTATCTTTTGTCCCA
>Ga0193964_1001227_pt1 | contig 11452 bp, 8 predicted proteins | sample FB_7_MG_FD_140323 | JGI IMG/M metagenome (GOLD analysis project Ga0193964, IMG submission 140323) | Microbial mat bacterial communities from the Broadkill River, Lewes, Delaware, United States - FB_7_MG | ecosystem: Environmental > Aquatic > Freshwater > River > Microbial mats | place: USA...
GGTTGCTAGATGGCTTTCGACACCAACTAACAACAATTCAAGATACGGGATCACTCACAACGAGTGATAAATATATTGTAGGATATAATAAAATAAAAGTAAATGCAAAATTTCTTGCACTAAAAAATCCCAATCGTTAGAAAGGGATTTAATTATTATTGTTTTAAAGGATTATCAATACCTTTAGTAGTAGGATTGTTTAGAACACCTAGTATAATTAAAACTCTACAAGTATTTTCTACAACTGATAACACAAGGCCTTCATCTACATCAAAACCTAATTTAATAACAATTGTAAGTATATATCCTGCTAATGCTAATATAGTACCCATGTTATTTATTCTATTCCAAAATTGTTTTAAATTCATGTTTACCTCCAATCCCACAAACGTGGTTCTTTATTTCTCCTATATCCTAAGTGTAATCCCCAAGAGTATAATCCTATTGAGTAAGCTACACCTTTTCTAGTACACAACGATTTCCATTTACTAATATTAGTTGGGGTTACTGGTACATTAGTATCTAGTGCGCATGATTCAATGCATTTGTGATCTGATGTTGTTGTTGATTTGTAACCCTTCTTAATTAATATAACATCGTTATACATGGGCGGTCTATAACCGCTATTTACGCCTATACTTCTATTTATATCAGTTCTGTATTCTTCCATCATTAAAGCGTGGAATACAATCTCATACATAACCTGTGGTGTCTCAATTACATTAAAGTCATAATCATAACCAGTTAAAGTTAAGTTGTTCTGTAAATACTCGTCAAAGTAAAAGTGTAATCCTGGAATAATAGGTGTATGAGGATTAGGTAAATCTGATAGTTTAAATATAGATGGATTTGTTAGTACTGGTTTATCCACAATATCAACAGGTTTATTAACAGGTGTTAAATCTACATCGACTAAATTAACCATTTGTACCATTGAATACTGAGGTTTATCTAGGTGTAAATCATAATCATCTGTGTTACATGCGGCCCAACTTCTACCATCACATAGAATTACATCAGTTAAACCGTATAATTCGCACTCTGCTTTAATTTCTAATGGTGTGCCATGCATTATACTAGAAAAGAATAAATCTTCTTTAAAGCCAAATACAGAGCAATGCTTGCTATCTAGTACATCTGTAAAATCTTTGTTTTCCATCTTGTGATTAAATATGTTTTCTGCTGTAAATTCACTAAAACCTTCAGCTTTAGGATTGTAGTCTGATATACCAAGTCCACCGATAGCTGTTACTACATCTTTATAACCAGGTATCTGTGTATAAGTTTGGACTCTAGATACTCCATGAGTACCATCTTTTTTAATCCATAGTACAGATTCAGGGTATCGCCAAATGTAATGGCATGAGTTATCTCTTATCACTTCACCTTTGTTTATCATAATGCTAATAGGTTTACCATGTGAAAATGTACCATTAAAACAATCTTTATACCATGATACTGGTTTACCATCAGACTCAAATACAATAGGTGTACCAAATAATATCTTTTTAATCATCTAATCCGACCACCTTTCTTTGAGTAGTTCAATTCTATATTCGCCAATTCCATCGATATCGTCAATATCTTCGAATGTAGCTTTTTTATTTGTATCAAGGTACAGAGAGATTCTATTAGATAAAACCTCCCCGATTCCTCTTATGTCTTGTAGTTCTTCTATAGTAGCTGTGTTGATGTCTGGTTTGTGTGTTACTACTGCCATTGCTAATAATCCTGTTGATAACAATGCACAAATAATAAATAACATTATTTTTCTATTAACTTGTCGTGATAACATAAACCAATACACCCCCAATCACACAGATAATTAAACCTACTGATTGACCTAAGAAAAACCATAGGATTTTATCTATCTTATCTTCCATTCTATTCTTCCATGTTTTATCATCACTTGTGTAAGTTTCTAAAGCACCTACTTTTGAATGTAAAGTTGCTATATCTGTTTCTTTTTTACAAGCGTGTTCCATAAGTCAACCTCCAATTCTTTATTATTTTCCACAATCTATAAACTAAATAAACTAAAACTATTTGAATTGAAAAATTAACAATTAAAATTACCCATCCCATTTATATCACCTCTCTATTATTTTACCATATTTATACTAATAACCGAAATCATCCTTGACTTCTCTATATAAATCGTTTATTTCTTTGCTAGTTTGTTTAGCTTTAACTTCATCAGTAGCACTTTTATACTTAATAGAGTTCTGAAGTGATACCAACTTTTTCTTAATTTCTTTACCATATACCAACTTAAACTCTCGTTCTTGTTCTTTAGTTAAGCCTGATGGCATTTTAGAAGGAATAACATCTGAATCATCAGTAGTATTAAAAAGTCTTGATATTTCAATTATAACAGGATCGTCAGAAATTTTTGTTTTTAGAGATGGGTTAAGGAATACATCTATTGCTTTTTCTATACCTTTTCTTCCATCTTGTTCTAATACAGGTTCTCCAAACATATCCAACATAATAGGTAGTGTTTCTCTTAGTCCTACAACTTTACGTTTTGCTAAGTCGCCTAAATTGTCCCAATCTATATCGCGTTTGAACTCATCACTAAATTGTGCTATTTGACTTCCTGCAGTTGATAAGAATTGAGTAGGAGCGTTTTTGGTTAGTGTATTTAATATTCCTTCAGCTGGTGTTCCGAATTGACCACCAAATAAATTTGTTATACCTCTAAATAGAGATTGATCAAATACAGTTCCTGCACCTGCTGTGATTCCACCTTCAACTTTTTTAATGAACTCATCTTCTGTTAATCCAGCTTCATAAGCATCTGCACCTATTGCTAACGGTACTGATACAGGTTGTGCCCAGTCATAAGAATACCAAGTGTCACCTATTTTAATAGAATACCCACGATTACCAGCTTGTTTATTTAAATCACGTTCTTTACCTTTAGACTTATCTTCTCCTGATATATAACCTTCTTTTCTTAATTTATATCCTAGCGCAATGATACCAGTACCTGTAAAGGTTCTACCTACTGCTCTAGAAAACGCTTCAGGATTAGCACCAACACCTTTAGAACTAGCTTTTATTAATGAAGGTATTTGCAGCTTTTTACCAACTTGTCCCGCACCACTTGCACCAATTTTACCAAATATGTTTATAAGGTTTAAAGGTGTATATTCTATTCCTTTTTCTAATATATTACCTGTAGTTTGAGTGTATGGTAAAGCAAAATCAGCTATACCTATATCTGCAACGTTTGCTTTGTTTATTGATTTCTTTATACCTGAGAATATTTTGGCTGTTTCTCCATCATTTTGGAATACTCTATCTTTTCCGAACTCTTTTGCAAAAGCTTCCATTTCTTCTTTTGTCATATTAGGGTTTAAATCTTTTAGTTCTTTTAATCTACCCTCATAAGCGGCTTGATAAAACGGTCTATCACCTAACTTCAAAGTATCACCTAACCAATTGTTAGCTTTATTGAGCCATGATATTTCTAAGAATCTGTGGAGTTTAACAGGATTACCCGCTAATTCATTCAACGTAGTTGCTAAAGACTTGTCAAACACTTTTCTACTTCTAGGCAATTCTGCACCACCTCTAGTTACGGAAGTGTCTATTCCGAATTTAATATCTTCTAACGTTTCGCCTAATCCTTTTTTAAATCCTTTCGCCTGTGTTAGTAATGGTGGTAGTGTTTTAATCGTTTTAGGTGTGCCTATTACTTTATTCAGCATTGTATTAGTTATACCACTAGGTATTTGTGCTACATTTTCTATACCACCAAATACAATGTTTGATAATGGGTTTCTAGTTACTATCGTCTTTGGCTGTCCTAGTAATGATATATTCCTAACTGCCATAAATTTTTCTTTAAAAGTAGCAGGTATCTTATCTATAATCATTTGATCTATTCTACCTAATAATATTTCTTTAGGTCTACCAGTTAATCCTTGTGCTTTTTCCATTTGAGTCATTATATACTCAGTTTCCTTTGTTGACAGTGTTGGTAGGCCGTACTTTTCTTTTGTTAAATCGTTTAAAGCATCTAAGTTATAGAGATTTTCTATTCTTTCCCTTACTGGCTTGGGAGTTGACTCAGGTATAACCTTTAACATTTGCTTTTGTATTTTAGCTTTTGCTTTATCACTCAACTCGTTAAATGCGTCTGTACTAGCTTTTTTAAATTGGTCGTAGTATTTATCATCAATATCTAATCTAGCCATTATATCGCTTACTATAGCTTTTTGATATGATGATTGATCTTTCTTTCCAAGTTGTACAATTTCATCAAGCTTTATATTTGATTCTTTAAATATACTTTTAATCTCAGCAGGAAGCTTTTCAGCAATTCTACTCTTATACTTTGTATTTTCCAAACCACCTAAGTTAACTATATCTTGCAACTTTTTAAACGGTGCTTTTACATTTTTCGCACTAACTTCAGGAAAATGTTGAGCCAATAGCAATTCTCGTTTTGCCTTAATAGAATCTTTTAAGTTTTTATCTATGAATGTAGATAAGTATTCAGCATCAGAATCCTTCAACCCTAATCTATCTAATAGAGTTTGTTTTATCAATCTTCTATCAGCTAATTGACCTTTAGATCCTTTTTTAACTATATCAGCAATCGTTAATTCGTTAGTTTTTATTGATTCGTTTATTAATCTATTAAGGGTTGACTCATTAAATGTAGGACGTACTCCAGTTTGTATATACTCATCAATTTGTTTGAATAAATCTTCAGGCAATTCTTTTTTTAGTATTTCTTTAGATGCTTGCCACACTCTAGCGTATTCTTGCCTTTGTGCAACTGAATCAACTAATCTTTTAGCAGACTTATCAACTAATGGCAATTCGGGTATTCCAAGTTTTTTATTTGTTTTAGCAAACAATCCATCTACCATTTCTTGAATCAAATCACGATCTTTGGCTTTAACTTCTTTTAATGATTTGTTGATTTTATTAGCTAACATTTGTTCGGGTGTCAATTTTTCTAGTATATCTTTAGTCTTTAGATCTTTTTTAATGTTAGTATTAACATCTTTCACAACATCATCAATTGACTTTTTAACATCAGTTTCCACTACACTTGATTCTTTTTTAAATGTGTCGAATAATTCTTTACTATTTTCTTTTATATCTCTACCAACTTGACCTAAATCTTTTTGAGCCTGTAATAACCGACCTTCAGGTGTAGTTTTAGAAAGTAATGATAAAGCTTGAACCGTTTGCCCTGCTTCTGTTCCTTTTTCAGCAAGTGTCTTAGAAAATTCTTTTACTGCTTCAATATCACCATCATTTGCCATTTTGTGCATAATTGCTATTGCTTCTGCTGAATCTTCAGCACTTTCCAAAGCACCTTTTTCATTAAATTTCTTTAATACACCATCAAAATCATTATTAACAGCAGCAAAAGCGTTATCCCACGTCTTCTGATTTGATAAAACTTCATATATCTCAGGGTTATTATCAAAATAAGCTTTAACTTCTTCAGGCATGTTAGATTTTTTAAGTGAATTATGAATAGTTCGTCTTAGTTTCTCATTTTGTTCCAGCACTATACCATCATCTAACTTCAAAGTTGTACTAAAACTATCATCTAAACCTTCTATTTCAGCACCTATTGTTTTGTCTTGTTGTCTTAAACTATCAGTTAAAGGTGTTTTACTAACAGGTTTATCAACAACTGTTGATAAGTCATCAGTTATTTTAGCAGGTTGTGCATCTACACCTTTAATTGTGTCTATTCCTTTAGTGCTATCTGTTGCGTCTGTAACAACTTTTAATTCTTGAGGTTGTAATTGGTTAGCTACTTGTTTAAATGCAACAGGGTCGGCATTTTCTAGCGATTTTAAGTACTTAACACCATCTACAGAACCACCTATAACAAGATTGATACCAATATCTAATAATCTATTCATACCAATAGTTTTAATTGTATCACCACGTAATACTTCCTGTGGTGTTTGAATAACTGCATCTACAAATAAATCAGCTACTTGATCAGCTGCAAATGTAGCAACTTTACCACCACCTAGTTTAGTACCTAAGTTTTTAAAGAATTGTGTACCTTTTAACGCATTACCAACTGTAGCATATAAAGCAGCTTGCTTACCAAGTTCACCAACTACTCTACCACCAGTGAAACCTTTTTGTTGTTGTGCTTCTTGTGTAGCTAGCTGTTTAGCTTCTGCCCTCTCAGGAGTTGCTAATTGAGTGCTAAATTGTGCTGTAGGTTCAAGTCCAACAGACTCTCTAAGTCCTGTTTTGAAACCAGGTTGATTAGCTGTTATAACATTTCTAGTTTCTAGTATATCTTTTGTTAAATCTCTTTGTTTCTCAAAATCAGGTTCAATACTAGTTTCAATATCTTTTGCTTGTTTAAGTAAATTAGTTAATCTTAATTCACCACCAGTTAAAGATTGTTTCCGTTGTTCTTCTTTCTCAGTAATTTCTATAGATTTAAGTTTTGAAGCTTCCGCTCTATCTCTACCAACACTTTGTCTATCTAATCTTTGTGTATCTCTAGTTCCTACGCGAGTAGTAGGTATATTAAAATTAGGTGCAATAAATTTAGAAGGTCGAATAGCACTTGTAGTACCTGTAGTTTCAGGTTTTTGTCTTAACACGCTTGACAATTTGCCACTAGAAGGTGTTATCCCTCTAATGGCTTCATCTGCTTTAGATTGCAAAGTACCTTTAACTACAGTTTCTTCAACACCAAAGGGTTTAAATGTTTGTTTTCCTTTTAATAAATCTGATAATCTACCCATAAAACCCTCCTATTGACTATTTAATGCTCTATCACGCCAAGTTTCATATTCTTCTAACTCTTCAGGTGAAATGTTATTTCTTGTTAAAACGTTTAATAATAAATCAGGATCATTCATAAATACATCTGATTTACCTACTATCCATTCTAAAGTTCTATCTTTAATCTTCTCATCACTTAAACCTTCTGTATCTCCTAGTGCATTAGTTAACGAAGCATTAATCGTTGAAATGTTAGGTCTGTAAGTATCTGAAGTAGTTCCACTATTATCAGTTTGTAAAGCTTCTCTACCTGCTTGTTTCTGCGCTTCTAAATCAACTCTACCCGCTTGACGTTGACTTTCTAATCTTCTATCACCTGCTTGTCTTACAGCAAGTTCTTGTAAGTCTAGTGCTGCTTTTTCTTGTGTTAACTCTAGTAATCTAACAGAATCATTGTTAGCTTGCGCTTCTTCAATTTCAAAATCTAAAGCTTTGTTACGTTCTAATAATTCTTGTTCAAACAATGCAATTTCTCTATCGTCAGCAAGTTCAACTTGTCTTAAGTAATCATCATATTCACGCGATTCTTGTAATACTTCTTTTTCACGTTGGTACTCAGCTTGTGCTTCAGCACTTCTAAGACTTGATTCAATCTCTTGTAATTCGATAGCTGCATTAATATCAGCGATACCTTGTTCTCTGTTAGTAATTAACTCTGTACGTCTACGCTGTATATCTGCTCTCTGTGCTAACTCTTGTTGATTAAGTTGACCTATTGCACCACCTGTAATAACATTTTGTGCTAAGGCTGTTTGACCAACTTGTCCCGCTTTACCTAATCCACCTATATCTAAGAATTTACCTTTACCCGCTCTAGCCATTGTATCTCTAGTTCTAACATTTGCTTCTTTAGTTCTAAAATCACCCGCTATTGCCCCTTCTTCTTGGTCTAATCTACCTTGACTTATATTAAAACCTCTAAGTAATGAATCTATAGCTTGTTTCTTACTTCTCGCTACCAACTCTGCATTTTTTTGTGCAACTATTTCTTCAGGTGTTGGACCTGTTGGTACTGTAGGCACTGCCTGAGTTGGTACAGTTGCAAGTTTAGCAGCATCTTGAGCCTGTGCTTCAGCTTGTGCTTGCTGCGTTGCTCTAAAAGCTACACCTTCTTCATAAGTACCAGGGTCATCACGAGTAAACGGTCTAGCCGCTAAGTCTCGTGGTCCTTCTGCTACTACAGGAGTAACGGTAGGTACTACAGGTTTATTAACAACTTTAGGTGGAGTTATAACAGGAATAATTTTCTTTTTATTCTTTTCAACAAGTTCTTTACCGAAAGCATCTTGAACTTGTGCAAAGTATTGTAGATTGAATTTCATGTTATTCCCCTTTCTTAGCTTTTTTATTAGGATTCTTACCAAGTTTTTTTACCTTGTCAAGTTTTTTAGTGTCTATTCTTTTACCTTTAAATATAATTTTAGCCATTAGAAGACACCTCCTTGTACTCGTTTTATCTCTACAGCATCACCTATACTTGCTCTAGTTAATTCGTATTTCATTGTTATATCTTCATCAGCAGTAACTACACTACCAACTGACATATACATATTGTTTGTACCTTCATCAACTTTTACATCTGTAGTATCAACATAAACTTCATTTGAACCACTAGCATGTATTGATAATGAACCATCTAATGTAACTGTATCAAAATCATTTGTTTCTAAGAAAGCTGATATTTCAGTTTTATCTACTCTAGCTTCAATGTTAACTCTTATGTCGATATCGGTTACTTCTGTCTCTGATCCAATTTCATATACATATTCAGCAGTTGGAGGTGTGAAATTAGCAGTCCACCTAGCAATTCCTTTAGAAACTCTAAACTCGTCAATCCAACCTTTATACGTATTCGTTGCTAACTCTCCTAATCTACCAATAGAAAACTTATTTGAAGAATCTAAGAATGTAACACCTGTAACATCTAGTGTGTCTTCTAGTAATCCGTCTAAGAATATCATTAAATTATTATTATTTCTAACTAATGCAATATGATGCATCAAACCATCTGTCGTAACAGGTGTAGTTGTTTTTACAGACTTAGATGATGGTACTGCATCATTCATCTGAACAGATATTTGATTACTTCCATTAGCTTCGAAATAAGCGTTTATACTTGTTCCTGATGCACTACCATCTGATTGTCCACACATTCTTTGTTGTACACCATCGTTGCCATTACGTTGCATTTGAAAGTCTATTGTAAAATCATCTGTTCCAAAATTAAAATCATCACTGTCGGGAGTATCGATATAATCTCCACTTCCACCAAATAATCCACTAGCAGTTCCAAACTTTTTAACAGATGTATCTAATTGAGCACCACCGTTTGGAGTCCACACTTTACCTGTTTCGTCTGTAAATGTTGTGCTTGTATCTAAGCCGTTAAAATGCAATAAAGATTTTGTAAACTCGTCCGTTTGAGGTTTTCCAACATTTCCAAACCCCCATACTTCACCATTAACTACCACATTACTACGGTAACAATTTGCACCACTAGCATATGTATTAACTATGTTAGTAGTAAAAGTAATTAAAGGGTCTGCTATTGATTGGATAATTAAATCTTCTTTGCTTGTTGCATCTTGTAAAGTTATTTCCTGGCCTACTTTAAAATCACCTATAACACCGTTTATCATAGATGATACACTTACATTGTCAGTAGAAGTAGTAACAGTTGCACAATAAGCCTTTGTATGGTCAATAGTGCCCGCTGTATACTGTTTTCCTGAATCAGGGTAGTCATAGTATGTTTGACCATCAGGTCCTACTATAGAAGAAATACCTGCGTTTACTGCTAGTTCATCTATTGCAATTTTATTATCTGTTACAGGTCTAACCCAATCGCTCGTAGGCGCCCATTCTACATCAGTTCCCGCTGCGTTAGTTCTTAGGAAATAACTAGGTGTTCCAGGTGGTACCATTCCAACTACCAATCCATCTATTTGTTCTTTAGCACCTTTTAACTCATCACCTACATTAGTAGCGCTATTGAATACACCCTCTGAACCAATTGCGTTAGCCCCTGAGTCATTAGCTATTTCTGATGCTAATTCAGAAAGTAAAGTAGAGTTGTTGTATATCTTAGCATCACTACCAGTTTTATCAAATGCAGTTTTTAACGCTGTAGCTTGACCTTTGACTTGATCCGCTTGATTTTGGATATTGTCAACATCATAAGCCGCTTGTGTTAATATTTTCTTAGCCATATTCCCTCCTATTTGCTGTGACCTTGTAATTGAACTTTCATTAACAGTTTTAATATTGTTAATTTTTCGTTATTTGTATCATTTATCATCAACCACTGAATATACGTCCACTTCTTAACTTTTAACTTCAATCTATTAGGTTGTGGGTTAAGATTTGTTAAGAATGAAAAATCGTCAAAATCTACATTGTCAAAGTCCATCGTTCTATACTCGACTGTTTTAAACTTGACATCTTCTTCGTTAATTTTATCTGTTAAGAATCCTATTTTACATGACGTTCTACTGTCAGCAGCTATTGCTAACCACTCGTCACGCATCATTTTTCGCCACTCTAATGAGTCAAAATCTGAGAATCCACCGTAAATCTTACACGGTATAGTATCGCCTAATACAGAACCATCTGCAACGAAGTCCTCGTTTATGTATTCTACAGTACCATTAGCAGTATAATAAATGTCACCTTCTACATCGATAAACTCTGTTGCTCTTATGTTTGAATATTTATACATTGTGTTGTTACCATAGTTCCAAATATAAACTATATCATCAACATTTACCCATAATTCCTTTTGAAACTCATAATCGAAGGTTACTGCTGTTGCTAGATTTAACACCTGTAAACTAAGTTTTAATCTATCACTGATAATCTCAGGTTCTCTTTCATCTCTAACACTTGTTGTTGAAGCCCATAATCTCATTGATACACCATCTAAGCTAACAGGTTTATCTGTAATTAATTGTACCATATTAGGTGCTAAGTTACCAATAGAGTCATTTAATGCTCTATAACCAAAGTTATAAGGGTTTAAGCCTGTGTTATCAGTAAAGTTAGGGTTACTAGTCGGATCAACTATCTTAGTAGAATTCTTTTTAAAAACTAACAATGATTGATACTGAGGTTGTAAAGCTGTGATTGCAAATTCATCACTACCAACACCAACAAAACTATTAGCAGGGAAGTAACCCGCTTTATTGATACCTGAAAATCTAAATACATGTTTTTCGTTTACATTACCAAATATAAACAGGTTAGTATCATTATTTACACCGAATTGTACAGCATATTTATGATTTTTAATCAAATCAGCGTTACCTGCAGTTACTTTAACCCATGTAATCAGTACGTTTGATAGGTTTATAGGTGCTACTGTGAATGTAACTTGACCTAAAGTTCTGTTAACTGTAAAGTCAACACCTTCAGTTTTAGCTACACCATCTATTGAAATAGCCAGTATATCTGCATCGAGTGTCGACTCTGCCAATTGATACAACGTGCTAGAACCATCACCTATAAATGTCTGTGTTTTCTGACCAGTCAATAGATTTATTTCTTCAAATAGTGTACCACCACCCGCAGGTGGAGCGTTTAAAGCAATTGTAGGTATATAAGGCACTACGTCTTGATAAGTTGTACCATCATATTCTTTATAGTCTGTTCCGTTTAAGAA
>Ga0193964_1001228_pt1 | contig 11447 bp, 9 predicted proteins | sample FB_7_MG_FD_140323 | JGI IMG/M metagenome (GOLD analysis project Ga0193964, IMG submission 140323) | Microbial mat bacterial communities from the Broadkill River, Lewes, Delaware, United States - FB_7_MG | ecosystem: Environmental > Aquatic > Freshwater > River > Microbial mats | place: USA...
AAATCTTGAATGGATAATAGGAACTGGTCTTTATACTGATAATTTAAATAAGCAAATAAAAGAAAAAAAACTAGCACTTGAACAAAGACTAAATGATAATATAAATCTCATCATTTTGATCTCTGTAATCTTATCATTGATTATTGTTCTGATACTTATGAGTATATCAAAAAAAATAAAAAATACAATTCTATACTACTCACGTGAGCTTAATAATAAAAACAATGAATTGAAACTATTAAATGCAAATTTGGAAGAAAAAATAAACAAGCAAGTAAGTATATTGAGAGAAAAAGACCTATTTTTCAATCAACAAGCAAAACTTATATCAATGGGTGAGATGCTTGGAAATATAGCACATCAATGGAGACAACCTCTATCTGCTATTTGTACAGTAGCTAGTGGAATACAAATGAGAAAAAAAATGGATATCATAACTGATGAACAAATTCATAATGATTTAAACAATATTATAAACAGCACAGAAGTTTTATCTCAAACTATTGATGACTTTAGAGAATTTCACTCAAACAAAAAAGAAAAAGTAGAGTTTGAAATCCAAAGTGCTATAGATAAAGTTCTGAACTTAATACTAGCAAATCTAAAAAGCAAAGATATAGCAGTACATAAAGAGATACAAAATATAAAATGCACCTCTTATAAAAATGAACTCGTACAAGTACTATTAAATATTATCAATAATGCAAAAGATGCATTAGTAGAGGTTGAGGAAGATAAATATATTTTTATTAATACACAACAAAAAAACAATAATTTACTTATTGAAATTTACGACAATGCAGGTGGAATAAAAGAGGATATTATACAAAGAGTTTTTGAGCCATATTTTACGACAAAGTTCAAATCAAAAGGGACAGGAATTGGTCTGTACATGAGTGAAAATATCATGAAAAATAGTCTAAAAGGAACCATAAGTGTTGAAAACTATAGTTTTATTTATGAAGAAAATAGTTATACTGGTGCGAAATTTACGCTTGTATTGCCAATTTGATTCAAACTGATTATTGATTTATCATCTTTTTTCCTTTTTTAACCATCTTTTTAAAAACTCTTTTCTACTTAGTACTTTTGCACCAAGGTCAAGTTTATATTGCATATAAGGATGACCCATATTCCAAAAGCTATAATTGTTTTTTTCTAGATAGGTACTTAATAGTACCATTTGAAGTTTCCCATAGTTATTGTATCTTTTTTCTTTTGAGGTAAATCCACTTAGACTGGTATATATATTATTGATAATATACCCTACTTCACCTGCAATTAATTTGCCAGTTTTACTACAACTTAATTCTACTGTACAAAGTTCAAAGTCAATACTATCATCTTGTATCTTTTTTAACTCTCTTAAAAGTTCAATATATCTACCTCTTATCCAAGAATCATCATGGTACATTTAAATAGCGTTTAGAACTTTCTCAAAATGCTCATTGACACTAAAAACATAAGAGCTATCATCTTTTAAAAGTTTGGTAACTTTTTTGGAAACATGAAGATTTTCAAAATCTAATACAGCATATTCAAACTGCATCTCGGGAAGTAAGTATTGAGTATCTCCTTGTGTATGAGATACACTTATGAAACCTGCTTGTGCTAAAGATATATAAAAAGATGGTGAAAAATCGTCACTTACATAGTAGTTGTGTTCATCATTTGGATAGATAAAATTATAAAGAGTATTGATATTGCTAATATCTTTTTGTGTTATAGTATAAATCTCTTGTGGCATTATTTTGTTATTTCCATAGTGTTATTTTAACTATATTATTATTTGATACATATAACTTTATCAATCAATTAGTTCAAACGATTTTGAAGCTAGCTCTTCACCATTTACTATTATATAAATATTGTGTGTTCCACTATAATATTTTCTTGTAGTTATTGGTTTGAAACTATACTTTTTAGCAAACTGTTTTATTTTTGATTGACAATTACCCTCAGCTATCATAAAAACTTTTTTTGATTTTTTTTCTCTTAGTCTCACAAACTCAAGTATATACTCAACTCTAACTTTTCCACTTCCTTGCTGGCTTGTCAATGAAAAACTAAATTCTAACTCTTCACCCATCCTTACATTTGAAGAAACTTCAAAATCAATTATTTGGATATCATCTATTTTTTTATATCCAAAAAGGGATAGTATACGAGTATCACTTTGTTTTAATAAAGTCCTTGCTCCATGTTTAAGCATTTTGTCTTTTAATACTGTTTGCCCTATCCATTTTTGAACTAGACTTATGACTATAGTAGGATTGTCTTTTGAGATATCATTTATATTATTGGCAACACTTTTTCTTACATATTCACTCTTATCATCTTGAAGTATCTCTAAAATCTCTAAAACCTTTGTGGGGTCTTTTTTGAATTTTGGTAAAGCAACTGCCCAAGGAAGTCTTGAACGACACCCCTCACATGAGAGTCTTCTTACATGTTCATTTTCATTACTTGCCCACTTTTTCATGACACCCATTGTTTCATCTGGATACTTAAGTATAAATTGTCTTATAGCAAACTCACTACTAGATGTTTTTGTAAAATGTTCAAGAGCATCTATAGAGCTATCAAATTCATCCAAACCAAAGACTTCAACAAAATCTTGAAATATGATATTTTCCAAGCCATAATCCAAACATAAATGAGAAGAGGTACTTTTTAAAATACCTAATGCACTTATATAATTATCTGGCAAATAAGCTCTAAGTGTTACACTTATATGTCGCATTCTCTCTTTTAGTTCTAAACTTTCCCAAGTATCATTAAATATTGTATTTGAAAAAGAGACTTCATCAAATGATTCAAAATACTTTTTAATATTTGTTGTCAAAAGTTTTATATACGATTCGTTGTATAAGTCTTTCAATAATTTTGCCATAAATTTATCCTTTTTTCATACAAGACAATATTTCAACCTACTATTATTTTTATAATATTTGCAATCAACATAGAAACAAGTACAAATATTAGTACCTTTTTTATGAACTCTTCTCCACCTTTTATAGCATAATGACTTCCAACATAAGAACCAAAAATATTGGCTAATCCCATAGGAATTGCAACTAATAGCAGTATCTTACTTGCAATAAAAAATGCAATTACAGAACCAAAATTTGTAGCAAAGTTAAGAGGCTTTGTAGATGCAGTTGATGTCAGATAATCTAAATGCAAAAACTTCTTCATAGATATAGTCAAATATGTTCCAGTACCAGGCCCTAACAATCCATCATAAAAACCAATTGGTGCTGTCGAAAGCATAATGCGTTTTTTATTTAACTCTTTATTGACAACTTCTTTTTTATCATTCTTTTTAAGTAGTGTAAATAAAGCAATTGGTATTGATAATAAAATAGCCCATTGTATAATCTCATCAGACAAATACATCACCAATTCGCTTCCAATATACGAAGCAATAAGGCAAGGGATAATTGCAACAGATACAATTTTCCACGATATCTTTTTACTTCTTGCATATTTTATACTTGCCATTAAAGCACCAAGTACCCCTTGCATTTTATTTGTACCTAAAACATAAATAGGAGGTATTCCACTAAAAAGTAAAACAGGTACAGTTATCATACCTCCCCCTCCAGCAATTGAATCAATATAACCTGCAACAAAACCTGCTATTATAAATATAAATATCCACATTGTTGATATCTCTTCTAAAAACTCCATATATTATCTTCCTTTTATTGAACAAACTATAACAATACTTGGATTGTTTCAAGCTTATTTTGTAAGAAGTATTTTGAAAAGTATATTCAATTTTCTCCTCTAAACTATAAGAAAACTTAATTAATATTTTTAATTAGGACTAAAATAGTCCTAATTGATTTTAATCAGGACTATTTTAGTCCTATTTGGTTATTATCAAAAAAAACAATACAAGGATTACAATATGTTAAATTTAAAATCACTCTACTTTCGTATGACAATAGTACATTATATCGGTATTATACTTCTTCCTATAAATGCAATTTTGTTTACATCAAATACAATATCACAAAGTATACAAATTATTATTTCACTTGCTTTAGTGATTCATGAATTAGATGAGAGAAAAAATGGAAATAATTTATCAAAAGAATTGATAAAATTTTTAAAAAATATGGATAACAAAAATGCAAGTTTTCAGATAAATACATCTATGTCAAGTGAATATGCACAGATCAAAAATGTAATTGACAATAGAGAAGTGGAACTACAGAAAAAAGAGCAAGAAGATTTATTATTGATTCAAGAAGCAAATGAAGTTATGAATAAACTTAGACAAGGTAAGTATTCAGATATTATCAATACCTCTACTTCAAACCAATATCTAGAAGAATTTAAAAAAAGTGTAAACGAGATGATTGTAGATACAAAAGAACAATTTTCTAATATCAATGACATATTATACCAGTACACAAACTATAACTATACAAATGAGTTAAAACTAAATGCAATATCAAAAGATGGTGAATTGGATTTGTTAGTATCTGCTATAAATCAATTAAAAAATGCAATATCTCAAATGCTTTTAGAAAATAAGAAAAATGGAGTTAGTTTACAAAACTCTTCTGAGATATTATTAAATAATGTTGATAAACTAAATATTTCATCAAATGAAGCAGCAAAAAGTTTAGACAATACCTCAAGTGTATTAGATGCTATCACTACAAATGTATCAAAAACATCAGAACAAACAATAAGAATGTCACAACTAGCAAGTTCAGTTGGAGCATCTGCAAATGATGGAAGAAACTTAGCTTCTAAAACAACAACTGCAATGGATGAGATTAACAATCAAGTAAGTGCTATAAGTGAATCCATATCTATAATAGACCAGATTGCATTCCAAACAAATATTTTATCACTAAACGCAGCCGTTGAAGCAGCAACTGCTGGTGAAGCAGGTAAGGGTTTTGCCGTAGTTGCACAAGAAGTAAGAAATCTTGCAAACAGAAGTAAAGAAGCAGCAAATGAGATAAAACATATAGTAGAATCAGCCAAATCAAAAGCAGATGAGGGAAAAACTATTGCAGATAACATGATTGAAGAATACAATTTTTTGAGTAATGATATTGATAAAACAATTGAAATCATAAATGATGTAGCAAATATATCTAAAGAGCAACAAATAGGTATCGTTAAGATCAATAAATCAGTAGATATTTTAGAACAACAGATACAAACAAATGCAGAAGTATCATCACAAGCAAATCAAATTGCAATCAAGACATCAAATACGGCAAATACAATTGTAGATAAGGCAAATGAAAAAAAGTTTGATGGTAAAGATACTATTAACTGCAAACGTTGCAAAGGATAAAAAATGGATTTAAAATATAAGCAAATCAATGATTTAAACGAAAACAATTTTAAAACTGTACTGAAAAATTATAAATTTAATCAAAAAGATGCAAACCATCTAAATAGTATAAAGTCTTTAGCCTCGTCACATACAAAGGAGCTATTAAAAGGATTTTATAACTTCATCTTTGAATTTAACCATGCCAAAACTTTTTTACACAATAAAGAGATATTGACACGCCATGAAAAAGGGATAGAGCTTTGGTATCTCAATCTTTTTTGTGGAAAATATGAAAAAGAGTATTTTGATAAGTTAAATATAATAAGTGAGATTCATGTACGTATTGGACTTCCTGCACATTATGTAAATGCGGCTTTTAGTTATGTACGTGGATTTATAAAAGATATTATTATTCAAGAAAAAAGATTTGAGGTTTTATCTTCTATAGATAAAATCATAGATATCAACTTGGATATGCTAACAATTGCGTATAGAGAAGAGGAGCAAACTAAGTTTGTAGATGATGTAGTATTGCTTAAAAATGTACTTGACTATGGCTCAATAGAACCATATATCCAACCTATATTTGATACAAAAGATAGTAGCAAACAGATCAAAAAATTTGAATGTCTTATGAGATTAGTACCAAACAAAGATGGCCAAGCATTATCTGTTTTCCCTTATTTAGAAACAGCAAAAAAAATTAAACTATATGAAAAAATGATGGAAATCATGATTGATAAATCTATAAATATGTTTTGCAATCAAAATACACAGTTTAGTATCAATCTCTCTTATGAAGATATATCAAATAATTCATTTAGAGATATAATATATGATAAAATAAAAAACTGTTCAACTCCTCAAAATATTATTTTTGAGATACTTGAAAGTGATTTTATAGAAGATTTTTCTATTGTTGAAAACTTTGCTAAATATGTTCGGAACTTTGGGTGTAAAATTGCAATAGATGATTTTGGTAGTGGATACTCAAATATGGAAAATATACTAAAACTAAAACCAGATATTATAAAAATTGATGGCTCACTTATAAAAGATATAGATGTATCAAACGAGTCAAAAATCATAGTTAAAAATATAATAAATATGGCAAAAGAGTTAAATGCAAAAACAGTTGCTGAATATATTCACTCAAAAGAAGTTTATGATATAACACTTGAGTTAGGTGTAGATTTTTTACAAGGTTTTTATCTTGGTGAGCCTAAAGAGTTTGAATTTTACTTTCCAAACTCAAGAGAATAATTGCACTTAAAAACTTAAGAACTCTTTTTGATCCGCATACATCTCATCAAACATATCAGATATCTCTTCTAAAGTACAAACCGCTGAAGATAAAGGATCAAAACACAAGGCTTGTTTGAGTAGTTTTAAATCTTTTTTTAAAACACCCTCAACCAAAAGTTCTTGAAACAGTATATTTGTTTTATTTAACGTAGCACAAGCATTTGGCAAATCTGTGATTCTGCAAGGTTTTATTCCATTTTTATCTACAAAAGCAGGTATTTCGATAATACTTTCTAAGGGTAAATTTGGAACATAGTTAGCATTATTTGTATTTATATTTACTCTTGTTTTTTCATTATTGATTATTGCATTTATTATTTTTGGAGCATTAAAAATATTTTGTTTTACAGAAATCTTTAGTTTCCCACTAATTTCATCTTCCATCTGATTTCTCATAAGTTTAACTTTTTCACGTTCTAAATTTAATAAATCCCATCTAACTGGTAAAAACTTTTTTGTAAGTTTTTCATTTTTCTTAAAATAAGGAAGATAATCACTCAAATGCCAATGATTTACTGTACAAAAATAATCAAATGTTTTTAATAATTCCAATCTGACCAAATCTTCTCTTTGAACTTTTTCATCATTAATAAGTTCTCTAATTCTTGGATACAAATCTTCACCATTTAAACTTAATTTTGTTATCCATGTCATATGATTGATTCCTGCAAATTCAAACTTTACATTTTCACTGATTTTAGAATTGACTATATCGTGTCTTTTTTTATTTTCATTTGGATGAGATATCCACTTATCTTCGCCTAAAAAACCAAGAAGTTGAGAAACTGTGTATTGTACAGCATAACAAAGTCCCACAATATTTATAGAAGTACTCTGTTTTACTGCTTTAACCATAGGTGCCAAGGGATTTGAATAGTTTAATAAAAGTGCCTTAGGACAATGTTCTTCCATCTTTTTTGCAATATTTACAAGTACAGGGATATCTCTCATAGCTCGAAATAAACCTCCAGGACCCATAGTATCTCCTGCATCTTGATCAACACCATATTTTAAAGGAATACTTAGGTCTTTTTCCCAAGAGTTCATACCTCCAACAGTAAAAGCAGTTATTACAAAATCTGCATCATTTAAAGCTTCATCTAAGCATAAAGTTTTAATAACTTGTGCTTGTGTATTCTCTTGCTTTATTAATCTTTTTGTAAAACGATAAGTAAAATCAAGTTTAGTATTATCAATATCATGTAAAACAAATATCGAATCTTTTACTTTAGCATAAGAAAACATTGCAGTTAAAAGTTGTCTTGAAAAAGAGCTACTTCCCGCTCCTATTAATACTATTTTATTCATATTCTACCTTTATTAAGTATTTTTGCGTGTACGCTAACAGCTATTAAAATAATAACACCGTAAATAAATCTTGTATAAAAACCATCTAATCCCATAGCTATTATTCCAGATTCAATTATCCCAATTATAATAGCACCAACAAATGTACCAAAAATTGTTCCACTTCCTCCAAATACAGAAGTCCCACCTATAAATATAGAAGCAAATACTAAAAGTAAATATCCCTCTCCATTTGTAGGCCACCAGTTTGCCATCTCCAATGTTAATAAAATGGCACTAAAAGAGCTTATAACTCCCATTTGTATAAAAAGAATTATTCGTGTTCTATCTGTATTTATTCCCATCATTTTTGCAGCTTTTATATTATCCCCAATAAATAAAACTGCATTTCCAAACTTGTGTCTAAAAAGGATAAACCAAACTGCAATAGCAAATAATATAACCCAAAAACTCTGCGCAGGAAAAAAACCAAACCATCTTCCTGTAAAAAGTTCTGCGGCAAAACTCTCTTTTATCTCGATAATACTTAAAGCCGTACCTCCACTTAAAATCATAGCTAAGCCTCTAAATAAAAATTGACTTCCTATTGTTGCTATAATAGAGGGAACACCAATTTTTACGACAATCAATCCATTTAATAAACCTGCAAAAAATCCAAATGATAAAGATAAAAAAATTGCGATAAATGTATTGTCAAAACTTATATAACTTTGAGAAAAAACATAGCCACTTACAGCCATAATGGAGGGGAAAGAGAGGTCTATCTCTTTTGCTATAATTAAAGGGGTCAATGCCAAAGCTAAAATCATAGTAAAAGGGATAATAGATAAATAGGAGATATAAATTCTGCCTTTTAAAAATACTTCAGGAACAGTACTAGCAAAAAGTGCCAAAGTAGCAAAAAGTATAACAAAAATGGATATTTGATAGATATATTTTTCTTTCATTAGTGCTCGTTTTGTATTGTTAAAAGTTTATTTTGGAGTCCATCTAAACTAATATCAGTTTTTTTTATATCAGCTTTAATCTCACCTCTTTCGAGTATGACAAATCTATCACTAACTTCATATGCGTGTGAAATATTATGAGTGATAAGAATACAACTCTTTTCATGTTTTTGTAAGGTCTTAATAAAAGTCAAAACTTTACTTACTTCTTTTATAGCTAATGCTGTTGTAGGTTCATCAAGTATCACTACTTTTGAGTCAAAATAAATTGCTCTTGCTATTGCTAAACCTTGTCTCTCACCACCTGATAGTGTGCTGACATTAGAGTTTGGATTTATCCCAACCCCTCTTAGTCCTAAAAAGTTTTGAAGAAGATTCATGCTAACTTCTTGCTCTTTTTTGATATCAACAAATCCAAAGATATTTGTGATTTCTCGTCCTAAAAAAATATTTCTGTAAATCTCTTGTTCTAAACCAACTGATGATTCTTGATATACGGTTTCAAAACCTAAGTCTCTTGCATTTTTAATATCATATTTTTTAAGATTAACTTTTTTGTTATTTATAATAAGGTTAGCTTTATCAAATTTTTCTAAACCAGAAAGACATTTAATTAAAGTTGATTTACCAGCTCCGTTATCTCCTAAAATAGAGATAACCTCACCTTTGTTAAGTTCTAAATTTATATCTTTTAAAACTGATGTTTTTCCATAGTTTTTAAAAGCGTTTTGAAGATTTAAAACCTGTTCCAATTTATCTAATACTCTTTTTTGCTAGAGGTTCAATAATACTAATATTTTTATTGTCAATAAATCCTGCACCTGTATCAATATTTAATCCAGAAAAACCATATTTTTTACTAAGTACTAATTGTACTACTGAAAAATATCCTTGTAAAAAAGGTTGTCCATCTCCAATTAAATCTACATAGTTATTTTTAACTGCATGAGTTGTTGCAGGTGATAAAGAATAACCAGCAATATAATACTCATCTGCACCAACATTGGCTATTTTTGAGAAGTTTTCCATTTGTGCAGTTAATCCACCATGGTCAACTAAAATAAGTTTTGTCTTTGGGTTTTTTGTAATATATGCAGTAAATACAGAAGCACCTAAAACTGGGTCTTTATTGATCTCATTTGATATTTCAATATAGTTTACTTTGATACCATGTTTTTCAAGCTCTTCTATCATACCTTTAGCTCTTAAACCTCTTGTAGGTTGAGATAAAAGTCCCCAAACCATTGCAATATCACCTTTTTTAAGTTTATTTCTTAAAACAGCTTCTTTTGCCAATGCAATACCACTTGTATAATTATCAGTTCCAACATATCCAAAACCATTAGCTGTATATTTACTTTGAAGTTGGGGTAAAGGTGTATCTAAAGTTGTAACTAAAATACCACTATCTATCGCTTTTTTTACAAGAATAGAATAAGCATCATCACCAGGATGTCCCATAATTGCAACACCATCAACATTTGATGCGATTGCTTTATTGAAATTATTGATCATCTTTGAAGAAGACCAATCAGAATAATAGATTTTTAAATCTACACCTAAATCATCTGCTGCCATTTTGGCACCAGTTACAACAATATTGGCATAAGATCCACCAACACTTCCACCTGCGTCAAAATATATTTTGACTTTATCACCTGCAAAAATCGTAGATGCAAGTAAACTTACTAAGAAAATAATTCTTTTCATAGTTTGTATCCTTAATATGAGTTTTTTGATTTTTTTTCACGAACAAAGCGTAGCTTTTAAGATAGAATAGTGCTAAATTGTGTACCTAAACTTAGGTCTAAAAGTAAAATTTATTTTACCATTTAAAAGTATAATATTATATTTCTTAATTTTTACATAAATCCAAATATTGCAAAAAATAGTATCTACTTAACAGTACTTCACTATAGGCTTAACATTTTGCTGAACAATATTAAAAACATGCTCTTTCTTTTTATCAATCCATCCAGATGTCTCATCATTGTAAATGATGATATTGGCATCTTTCTTATCTTTAAATGGCCGAATTGCCCGTCCTATTATTTGTTGCATTCGAGCAGTGTCTTCAAATGGTGGATATGCAGGACTTGCACAAAAAACATTTCTAATAGATGGTATATCTGTCCCCTCCCCTAGAAGTTTTGAAGTGCCTATAAGAACATAGTCTGTTATCTCATTTTCAGTCAGGCTATCAAAAATTTTGTTTCTTTCTTTTGCTTTTGTATCTGCATCTATATAAAGAACATTGTAGTTAAGGGATAGTTCCTCTTGTAAAGTTTGTCCTAACTCCAATGTATTTACCAATACAACAGAGCGATTTTCCTTAAATTGCTGTTTTTCAATTACAAGAGAATTTTTTATATCATTGATAATCATCTCTTTTCTTTTTTTTGATTTGTCTATATTTTTTTTTAGCATACCAAGTTTTATATTGAAATCCAAAGATTGAAGATAAGGTTGTTCTATATTTATTTTGTAGTTTGTATTTTTAAATTGTATATTTGGACGCACCAAAAACTTATCTCTATACAGATCAGCTATCTCTACACGTGCAAGCTCACTTCCTA
>Ga0193964_1001235_pt1 | contig 11392 bp, 14 predicted proteins | sample FB_7_MG_FD_140323 | JGI IMG/M metagenome (GOLD analysis project Ga0193964, IMG submission 140323) | Microbial mat bacterial communities from the Broadkill River, Lewes, Delaware, United States - FB_7_MG | ecosystem: Environmental > Aquatic > Freshwater > River > Microbial mats | place: USA...
CCAGTTTTAGAACCAACATACATTACTGGATTTCCAACACCTTCAGCAAGTCCTAAAAAGATTTCATCTGATTTTGCAAGTCCAAGCGTAAAAGCATTTACAAGATTGTTTCCAGCATAACACTCTTCAAAACCAACTTGTCCACCAATAGTTGGAACTCCCATACAGTTTCCATAACCACCAATACCATCAACAACACCTCTTAAAAGAAATCTATGTTTTTTTGCAGTTTCACTATCTCCATCTATTCCAGCAAATTGAATCATATTCATATTTGCAATCGGTCGTGCTCCCATAGTAAACACATCTCTTAGGATTCCACCAACACCAGTTGCTGCTCCTTGATATGGTTCTATAAAACTTGGATGGTTGTGTGATTCCATTTTAAATACAGCTGCATAACCATCACCTATATCAATAACTCCAGCATTTTCTCCAGGACCTTGTATAACCCATGGTGCTTTTGTTGGGAAACCATTTAAATATTTTTTTGATGATTTATAAGAACAGTGTTCACTCCACATTGCAGAAATTACACCAATTTCAGTGTAATTTGGCTCTCGACCAAGAATTTTAATCGTATTTTCATACTCTTCATGTGTCATTGAATGTGCTAATGCTATCTCTAATGGTGTTTGTTGTGACATTTTGATTTACCTTAAGTATCTAATTTTTGGATATTTTATCTAAAAATTAATTAGCAAATGGTTAAAATTTCATTTTTTAATTTGAAGATTTTTTCTTTAGATATCTATTTAAGGCATCAAGCTTATCATCAATATATTCTATTAAGTCTCCATCATACTCCTCATCAACCTCTTGAGTAGTAGATGCAGCGGATACTACAGAACCAGCTAAAAGAACACTGCCTACGCAACCTGTAAATAAAAAAACTATACTAAAAAGTAAAATAAGATGCTTAAATTTTTCCATTGCTAATCATAACCAAATTATATTTATAAATAAGTATAACTTTTGTATAATGATTTAATTTAATAAAATAGGAACTTTAATATGTCGAACATAATATCTAGCAGTAGTACTAGAATAAAAACTGGTCTTGGGTTGTTACTTGGCTTTGCAATTATGGGTTTTGTTGACTCATTTTTTCTTACATGGTCAATCTTTGGAATATTTATGATAATTGCCTTAAAAGAATCTTTAAATTTATTTAAAATTGATGATGACAAGATATATATTTATGCAGTTGGGATTTGGTTATGTGCGTATTTTTATCCAAAACCTGAAGATTTGGTATTTGTAGTTGGTATAATATTTGCTTCAATTTTGGCATATACAAAAGAGTTCAACAAAGGGCTATTTTTACCACTTATGTATCCAATAGTTTCATATCTATTCTTACTTTCACTATATATCTCTTTTGGTATGGAATCTCTTTTATGGTTAGTAGCTGTTGTCGCTGGTACTGATATTGGTGCTTATTTTGTCGGTAAAAGTATAGGTTCAACAAAGTTTTGTGAAACTAGTCCAAACAAAACTTTAGAGGGTGTAATAGGAGGAATTGTAATTGCCGCTATTTTAGGAGTTGTATTCAGTCCTGATTATGTAAGTTTTGCTTTTGCTTTTGGAATATCTTTGGTTGTTGCTACTTCATCAATATTTGGTGATCTTTATGAAAGTTATTTAAAAAGAGAGGCTGATGTAAAAGATAGTGGTGATATTTTACCTGGTCATGGTGGTATTTTAGATAGAACTGACGGATATTTATTTGGTGGTGTTTTACTTCTTATACTTCTTAGGTTGTTTTACTAGATGATAGTTTTAGGGTCAACTGGCTCAATAGGTGTAAATACACTAATTATTGCTAAAAAATTCAACCTTGATATAGAAGTTTTGGTTGCTGGCTATAATATTGAACTACTGAACAAACAACTACAAGATTTCAATCCATCTTTAGTAATCATAGCATCCAAAGATGATATTGGAAAAGTAAATCATACTAATGTAAAAGCTGGACAAGAGGCTATTTTGGATGCAATTGAATCTTCAAAATCAAATCTAGTAGTAAATGCTCTTGTTGGTTTTTTTGGATTACAGCCAACTCTAAAAGCAATAAAATGCAACAAAAAAGTAGCTCTAGCAAATAAAGAGTCTTTAGTAGTAGCAGGTAAATTTATAGATACATCATATATAACTCCAATAGATAGTGAACATTTTGGACTTTGGTATCTTATGGACAAAACTAAAAAAATCGATAGTCTAACTGTAACGGCAAGTGGAGGTAGCTTTAGAGACTATCCTCTTGAAAGACTAAAAGATGTAACTATCAAAGAAGCTCTCAATCATCCAAACTGGTCTATGGGAAATAAAATAACAATAGATAGTGCAACCATGACCAATAAACTTTTTGAACTTATAGAAGCTAGATGGCTTTTTGATACAACTGCATGTGATGCAATAATGGAAACAAAGTCCATAATACACGCTATGGTAAACTTCACAGATGGAAGTACAACAGCACATCTTGCACATGCAAATATGCAACTACCAATTTCTTATGCAATATTACCAAAAGTTCAAGAGCAAATTTTGAAACCTATCAACCTCCTAGAGTTACAAAATTTAGAATTTAAAGAGATAAAAAAAGAGAGATATCCTATATGGGAATTAAAAGATGAATTACTCAACAATGATAATCTAGGAGTTGTACTCAATAGTGCAAATGAAATTGGAGTAGAAAAGTTTTTACAAGGTGAAATTGGATTTTTAGATATTGCAAAAATATCACAAAAAGCTATCAATAAGTTTCATAATACAAAATTAAATAATATTGATGATATCTTTAAAATAGATGAAGATGTAAGAAGATTTTGTAATAATATTTGATACAATCACCATTAAATAAAAGGAAAGAAAATGTTAAAAAAATTACTTATAGGATTATTAATCTCAAGCGTATTTGCAGTAGCTTCAAGTATGTTACCACCAAAAGCAAAAGAATCATATGTTATGGACTACAATAAAAAAACAAGATGTTTAGTAAGAAGCTTTTTTGTATACAAAGAACCAAAATGGGTATCTAAAATAGAACTTGTGAATGGAAAAAAAGTATTTTTTTCAAGCCCTAAATCAATGTTTGAATTTTATCATCAACCAGGAAAGTGGTATGATATAGGGGTAAAAAGTGAAAAAAGTTTTAAAGATATTATTGTAACAGATTATCAAACTTTAGAGCTAATTAATGCTAGAGAAGCTTTTTTTATCTACGGAAGCAGAGGTGTTTCACCAGCAGGTGATGATTTAGTTGTAATTGCAAATGAAAAAGATGCAAAAGAATTTGCAAAAAAATATAGTGGAAAAAGGATATTTAAATTCGATCAAATATCACCAGCCTTAATTAAACTATTAAATGGGAATATATAAAATGACTAAGCCAACACCAAAAGATATTCAAATAGAATTAGATCCAAAGAGATATATTGTTAGTGAAACAGATGAAAAAGGTAAAATAACATTTTGCAATGACTATTTTATAGAGATCTGTGGTTACGATAAAGAGGAACTAATAGGAAGTTCTCACAATATAGTAAGACATCCAGATATGCCAAAGGTTATTTTTAAACTATTATGGGAAACTATAAGTGCAGGGAAAAATATAAATGCTGTAGTAAAAAATATGGCAAAAGATGGACGATATTATTGGATATTTACAGAGTTTGAATCAAGAAAAGATGCGGATACAGATAAAATCATAGGATATACTGCATCAAGAAAGACTATCTCAAAATTTGTTACTCAAATTATCTCAGAACTCTATGCATCACTGCTAAAAATAGAAAAATCTGATGGTATTGAAAAAAGTGAAGAGTACCTAAATAACTTTTTAAAAGAAAAAGGTGATGATGTAAACTTTGCAAATCTTATGGAAGAAATTCATAGATTTTACTAAGATTTAAATAATAGAATGAAACATATTTTTTTACTGATATTTATAGTATCTTTTAGTTTATCCAATACTTTGCAAGAGGCTATAAATAGTGCAAAAAGCGGGTCGATTATTAAACTCTCAAAAGGTACTTATATCGGTAAAATCATTATAAACAAGCCTTTGACAATAATAGGTCTTGAAGATAATGTCATCATAAAAGGTGACAATACAGGTACAGTCATTAGCATAAAAAGTTCAAATGTTACTTTGAAAAATCTAACAATCACAGATAGTGGAAGTCAAATGATTACGCTTGATTCTGGTATAGTTATGGATAAAGTTCAAAACTGTGAAATAAGTAACTGCAAAATATTGAATAGCCTTTATGGTATAGACATGATTATGGTAAAAAACTCCCTAATTTCAGATAATTATATTACCTCAAAAAAGAAAGATATAAGCCTACGAGGAAATGCCCTAAAGGTTTGGTACTCAAATAATAATATTTTTAAAAACAATACCATTGATTTTTCAAGAGATGTTACATTTACTTATTCTAACAATAATATAATAGAAGATAATACTTTTAAAAACAATAGATTTTCTCTACATATTAGTTTAAGTGATGGAAATATCATAAAAAATAATACTTTTATGCTTAACTCAGTTGGCCTTATGATAATGGGTGCAAAAGACACTAAAGTCAATAAAAATGATATAAAAAGTTCAACAGGTGCTGCTGGTATTGGTGTAGTGATTTCTGGTATTTCAAATTTTTATTTTGAAAATAATATAGTGAGATACAATGCACAAGGTATCTATATAGATACAAAAGATACTGAGCTTGGTATGCAAAGATATATTAGAAACAATGAAATTTTATCTAATAAAGAAGCTATACATTTTCATGCTGCAATAAAAAACAATACTATTACAAATAATATAATAGTTGGAAATATTGATGATATAGTAAAAGATGTAAAAGGAAACTTTACAAATTCAAATTTAATTGAATATAATTATTGGGATAGATATACTGGATTTGACAAAAATAAAGACAATATTGGTGATAATTCACATAAAGTATTTCAATATGCAGACCAACTTTGGCACTATAACAATAAGATAAAATTTTTCTATGCAAGTCCTGTTATGACACTTATGAATTTTTTAACAAATCTAGCTCCTTTTGTTGAACCAAACTTATTACTAGAAGATACAAAACCTTTAGTAAAAAATGATTCTTAAAATAAAAATCTATATCATACACTAAAATAATCAATAGTATTTTTTAGATATAATCACAAAAATTGAATATAAATATAATAAAATAAAAGGAATTTTTCATGCAAAATAAATTTGTGGGTGCACATGTAAGTGCAAGTGGTGGAGTACAAAATGCACCACTAAATGCTCAAGCCATTGGAGCACGTGCATTTGCACTGTTTACAAAAAATCAAAAAAGATGGGATGCAAAACCATTTGAGACAAAAACTTTAGACGCTTGGTTTAAAAACTTAGAAGATAGTGGAATTTTACCAAAACATATACTTCCTCACGATAGTTATCTTATAAATCTTGGAAATCCAGATGATGAAAAACTACAAAAAAGTAGAACTGCCTTTATTGATGAACTGGAACGTTGTGATATATTAGGACTTGATAGATTGAACTTTCACCCAGGAAGCCATCTTCAAAAGTTTTCTAAAAAAGACCCTGATTTAAGTGAAAAAGTTCATTACGCAGAACTTGAATGTCTAGATTTAATTGCCGAATCAATTAATATAGCACTTGACAAAACAAAAAATGTAAAAGCTGTTATAGAAAATACAGCAGGTCAAGGAACTAACCTTGGATATAAATTTGAGCATCTTGCACATATCATTGAAAGAGTTGAAGATCAAAGTAGAATTGGAGTTTGTATAGATACTTGTCATATGTTTACAGCTGGCTATGATATACGTACAAGAGAAGCTTATGATAAAACATGGAATGATTTTGACAATATAGTAGGAAGTGAATTTCTAATGGGTATGCATATAAATGATTCTAAACCACCTCTAGGAAGTAAAGTTGATAGACACCATAGTTTGGGTCAAGGTGAGATTGGATGGGATGCTTTTGAGTATATTATGAATGATAGTAGAATGGATGATATCCCTTTAGTTCTTGAAACAATTGATGAAACTATATGGGATAAAGAGATATTAGGATTATATGATTTAATACAAAAATAGTTTAGTATTGAGTCATAAAAAAAGCCTCTATATAAATAGAGGCTTTTTTATTTGTTATTATAAGATATTTTAAGCAAAGCTTCCTAAAGCCATAAGTTTATCATATCTTTTTTGATCTCTTTCTTCTTTAGTTAAAGTATTTAGTTCTGCTACACTATTGATAAAATAATCACCTAATGCTTTAATAGCATCTTCTTTATTTCTATGAGCACCAATTAATGGCTCATCAATCATGTCATCTACTAGTTTATACTCTTTTAAATCAACAGCTGTAATTTTCAATGCATTTGTTGCAGTTTCAACCATAGCTTGATCTTTCCAAAGTATAGAAGCACAACCTTCAGGTGAGATAACACTGTATACACTGTATCTCATCATAGCAAGTTTATCACCAATTGAGATAGCCAATGCTCCCCCACTTCCACCTTCACCAATTACAACTGATACAATATTTGTATCTAAGTCACTTAATTCGAAAAGATTTCTAGCAATTGCCTCACTTTGAGATCGCTCTTCAGCTCCAATTCCAGGATATGCACCTGGAGTATCTACTAAAAATAATATTGGAAGATTAAATTTTTCAGCTATTTTAGCTGCTCTTAATGCTTTTCTATATCCTTCAGGATTTGGCATACCGAAGTTTCTTTTAATTTTATTTTTAACACCACGACCTTTTTGCTCACCAATAACCACACATTTTACATCACCTATATAACCTAAGTAACATACTATTGCTTGATCATCAGCAAGATGTCTATCACCATGAATTTCATAATAATCAGTCATTAGACCTCTTACATAATCCACAGCATATGGTCTATCAGCATGTCTTGCTAATTTTAACTTTTGAAAATCCGAAAGGTTTGAATATGTTTTCTCAACCTCTTTTTCTAGTTTTGTTTCTAAAATAGAAACAGCGTATTCATCTGCTCTTGTTTTAGCAACAATAATTTCATCTTCAATTTTTTTCAAACCTTGTTCAAAATCTAAGTATGTTGCCATATATTATTACCTACTTTTCATATTTTTTCATAATTACAACACCATTTGTTCCACCAAAACCAAATGAGTTGCTCATAATTGTATTAATTTGTGTTTTCCTTGCTGTATTTGGAACATAGTCTAAATCACAGTTTTCATCAGATTCTACCTGATTAATTGTTGGTGGAATTACACCATCTTCCATAGCTTTAATTGCAATAATAGCTTCTATTGATCCAGCAGCTCCTAAACAATGTCCAATTTGACCTTTAGTAGATGTTACAGGAGGACAATTTTCAATTCCACCAAATAACTCTTTTAATGCTGCTGTTTCATTTTTATCATTAACTGGTGTTGATGTACCATGAGCATTTACATAATCAATTTTTATCTCTCCAGCATTGTTTCTTTTAGCCATTTCATAGGCAGCTTTCATTGCTCGTAGTGGTCCATCCATTGTTGGAGTTGTTATGTGATTAGCATCACCACTTTCACCAAATCCTATGATTTCAGCATAGATTTTAGCACCTCTTGCTTGCGCTGATTCTAAAGATTCAACTACAAGTGCACCAGCACCCTCACCCATAACAAAACCATCTCTATTTTTATCAAATGGTCTTGATGCAGATTTAGGGTCATCATTTCTAGTACTAAGAGCTTTCATAGATGCAAATCCACCTACTCCCGCACCACAAACAGCACTCTCAGCTCCAATTACTAGCATCTTAGAAGCTCCACCTAAAACAATAGTCTTATAAGCTTCACCAATAGCATGAGTACCAGCGGCACAAGCAGTAACTACAGAAAGATTTGGACCTTTTAAATTATGTTGAATAGAAACAAATCCACCTAACATATTTACTAAAGATGATGGGATAAAAAATGGAGATATTTTACTAGGTCCTCTTCCCTCACAAATTACAGAATTTTTCTGAATATTTGGTAATCCACCAATTCCAGAAGCTGATACGATACCAAATCCATCAGCAATATCATTATTTACTTTATTGTCAGTTACAATTCCTGCATCTTCCATCGCTTCTTGTGAAGCATGAATCCCTAATTGAACAAATCTATCAGCTTTTTTTGATTCTTTTCTTCCTAATATTGCTGTAGGATCAAAATCTTTTACCTCTCCAGCAATTTGAGCAGAAAATTCTGTTGGATCAAATAATGTAATTTTGTCAATTCCTGTTTGACCTTCAACTATCGCTTTAAATGAATCTTCAACATTGTTTCCAAGTGAATTTATCATCCCTATACCAGTTACTACAACTCTTTGCATATTATTATTTCTCCATATTATATTTTAATATTATAAATTAAATAAAATTTTCTATATTTAAAACTTTATTTAACTTATACCTAAATAAATAAAAAGTGTAGATTAAGTTATATCCTAACTACACTTTTTTATATATTTTAAAGATTATTTATTGTCTTCAATATATTTTAGTGCATCTGCAACTGTTAATATACCTTCAGCGTCTTCATCTGGAATTTCAATATCAAATTCTTCTTCTAAAGCCATAACAAGTTCAACTACATCTAGTGAATCAGCACCTAAATCTTCAATAAATTTTGAATCTTCTTTTACTTCACCTGGGTCACAATCTAGTTGATCTACAACAACTGCTTTTACTTTTTCTAACATTTTAGTTTCCTTTTATATTAAGTTTCGGCAAGATTATACCATATAATAGTATAATATTTTCTTTAAAGACTATACGTATAGTCCACCATTTACTTTTAGAATATCCCCAGTTATATAGGTCGAGTGGTCACTTAAAAGAAATGCGACTGCCTCAGCAACCTCTTTTGACTCACCAAATCTTTTTAATGGGATATTCTTAGTATACTCATCTTTTACTTCTTGTTTTAACTCATCAGTCATATCAGTTCTAATAAATCCAGGTGTCACTGCATTGAATCGAATAGCACGAGCAGCACCCTCTTTTGCAAAAGCTTTAGTCATAGCATTAACTCCACCTTTTGATGCAGAATAGTTAGTTTGACCTGGATTTCCCATCTCACCAACAATTGAAGAGATATTTACTACTGCTCCAAATTTTTTCTTACTCATTGCTTTTAAACCATCTCTACAACCAATAAATGTTGATTTTAAATTTGCATCAATTACATCATCAAAATCTGCTACACTCATTCTAAGTGCTAATTTATCTTTAGTAATCCCTGCGTTGTTAACTAAATAAGACAATGCACCGTCACTTTCAACAATAGTTTTAATCATTGCGGCCCAATCAGCTTCAACAGAAACGTCAGCTTTAACAACAGCCGCAGTTCCACCAGCAGCTTCAATCTCTTCTTTTACAGCATCTGCAAGTTCTGGTTTACTTCTATAATTTATCCAAACTTTTAATCCATAGCCAGCTAAACATCTTGCAATATCTGCTCCTATTCCTTTACTTGCACCTGTAATAAGTACATTTTTTCCAGTAAAATTCATTATTAATCCTTATTAATTTAAATAATTTTCGGGCATTTTACCATTAATTCAATTAAATGTTATTCAATTGTTACTTAGAGAGTTTTTCTATTTGTTTAATTAACATTGGAATTATTTAATATTTTTAGTTTGTTATACTATAATTCATCTCATAAAAACAACTTTTAAAAGAGGCTTAAGTATGGAAATCGATTGGAAAATAGATTATGATAAAAAAACAGCAGTTAGTGAATTAATTGAGGTTAATATTGAAGAAACAAAAAGAACTTTAGGTCATGAGTTCAAAGAACATAAAGTTGCAATAGCTTTTGAAAAAAACATAAGTAAAAGAAGATTTTTCTGTAAAATCACTAGAATGGATGGTAGCTTATGGGAAGATCAAGATATCCTTCCACAATATGGTGATGCTTTAGGTGATATGTTTGATGAAGAACAATGGGATAAAAAATAAATACTTACTAATAATTTGTATTTATTTTCTGTATCATTTTAAGATAAATAGCCGTTGATATTCCACTACTAGATATTATCATACACATCACCATAATTTGATATTTTACTGCAATAATTGGCGAAACTCCAGAGAGTATCTGTCCTGTCATCATCCCAGGAATTGATACAAGTCCTACTGCAAAAAGAGAATTTATATTTGGTATCATTGAAGCTTTATATGCTGTATTTCTTGCTTTTTTATATTTGGATTCTCGATTATATTCTACTTCAAATCTTTCAGCTGCAATAGATACACTATTCATAGAGTTAGAAAATATCATCCCTGCAAGTGGTATGATATATCTAGGTTCATACCACATTTTAAGATCAAGAATACCACCAACTACAAATATTAAAGTGATAATACCACCAACAGTTATAGAAAAAAAACTTATATAATACAGTCTAATATCTTTTGATGCAACTGGACGCATAGCAATGATACTTGCAACTACGAGCATAATTGAGAGTATTGCTATTATGTATACAAACTCTTTTGTATTGAATATATATGTAAGTACATACCCTATAAGTATAAGTTGTAAAAACATACGAGCAAGACTATATGGCAAAGTAATCTTATCATCACTCCATTTTACATAGATAAAATATACACCAATTATAGGTATAAATATCCATATAAGATTCAGAAATGATATCTCAGGCATAATTTATTCCATCTCTAACTGCATCAAAAACATATCTTCACCATCTATCACACTAAGCTCTGCACTTTGACATGATGGACAAATATATTCATTTTTTTTCAATTCATTTTCTACATTACAAGTGTTACAGCGGACTTTTACTTTTTGTATATTCATCACAAACTCACAACCATGACAAATAGTATCCTCTTTAAATGTATTAAAAGCCTCTTCTAAAAGATGCGGTTCAACACCACTCATAACACCCACTTTAATAGTGACTTTCGTAACTTTTTTTGCATCATTGGCTCGTGCATTTTCTTCGCAACTTTCTATTAGTGACTGAACTATTCCGTATTCGTGCATATTTCTTCCTTTATTTATTATATTTTAATTCTATAGATTTTACATCAAAAATATCATCATAAGATAATAATATTTTTAAATCATTTAAAGCTTTTAGCACTTCTGATTTTGTCATTCTCATTTTTTTATATTTTGAATTTGACTTTATACTTTGCCCTATTCTTCTATGATGACATATATCATTTCTTGCATTTCTAATTATAGAAAATAAATTTTTTATCATATGTTTATTATGATATTTTATTTTTTTATCTTTAGTGAGTATTTTATTAACTTTTAAATATTTTTGGAAAACTGTTCCATATCTTGAACC
>Ga0193964_1001236_pt1 | contig 11392 bp, 13 predicted proteins | sample FB_7_MG_FD_140323 | JGI IMG/M metagenome (GOLD analysis project Ga0193964, IMG submission 140323) | Microbial mat bacterial communities from the Broadkill River, Lewes, Delaware, United States - FB_7_MG | ecosystem: Environmental > Aquatic > Freshwater > River > Microbial mats | place: USA...
CCATCGACGCTTAAATGGTCGCTATCGAACGTGATTTCTGTCGAGTCAAAAGTCCACTCCGTAGAATCGAAAGTGTATGGAGTTAGAAAACTAAAGTCTCGGAGCGTGAACTGCTCGCACATACCGTCAACTGTGTCTGTGTAAAACAGCTCAAACGCTGCCTTGTCTGCTGGTATCATTGCCGTAAAACTTAACGGCCGCTTTCTGTCAGTGCGGCGCGAAGGATAATTAAACTCCTCCGCGCCAGTACTTATTTCTTGTGGCTGATAAAGTGTTATCTCGCCATCGTCAGAGCTAAAATAGCTGTCAGTATTGAAAGAACCGTTCGCGTGGATAAATCGTAATTTAGCCATTTACAGTCCTCCTTTGCATCCGCTTCAATGCTGGCTGTAAGTCCCTTGCTAGCCTGTCGCCAGTTGCAGCCCCGCTAGTCAAGTTGATATTGATTGAACCACCACCGCCACCTGAACCAGCCGCTATGCCTTCGGTCAACTCAATTAGCCTCTTGTTTAGCTCGTCAAATGTGTGCTTGTTTAAAGCGTTTGTAAATTGGCTACCTGAGGCTATATTTGGGACTTCGTTTCTAACTTGAAATAATCTGTCAACGCTGTCAATACTCTGGACAAAGTTTGTTATAGCGTCCCATTGTCCGTAGAATCCACTTGCTAGCGCGTTGCCCCTATCTTGGAACCTCTGGCCACCAGCTATTACCCCAGCGCTCCTTTCGAGCCTTGCCGCATCAACCTTGTCAGAAGTATTCCCAGCTGCCGTAAGTTTTTCCTGTATTCTCCCAACAACACCGCCGTCAGCATATCCTCGCAACCTCATGTTATTTACTGCACTTGCCCCGCCGTGGCGCTTAACATCGGCCTGACTAAACACAACCTCGCCCTTGTGAACGATACCTGCTGGCTGATTCTTTCCACCGCTGCCAGTGTATCCGCCGCTAGAATACCCAGTTGGCGGAGTAGCTAGGCCAGTATCGGTATTGAGTGAGGCGTTTAGCTTGTCGATCTCGGCTTTCAGTTTTTTAATAGCTGCGGTTGCTTTGTCAGTGCTGATATTAACTTCAACCTCTTCAGTCAATGCAGCCGTTTCTTCAGCTAACTCTTTTAGTTGATCTTTGTACTCAGAAACCATCGCTTCAGCTTTAACGATTGACTCGCTAAGCCCGTCGAGAGCTTCCTGCGATGCAGTGATCTGCTTTTGCTTTTCCGCTTCCATGAGAGCTGCATTTTCACGGATAGCAGCAAGAGCTTTTGCTGTTGCTCTCCTCTCCTTAACAACTACGCGACCATTGTCCTCAACTGCACCAGTTAGCCCTGCCCATGCTTGATTGACTTGCCCAAGCAAAGCAATTTTCTCGTCTCCTTCTAGTTGCCCAGCTAGTGCAGATTTTTCCTCAAGAGCGCGTATGTCTGCTGCGCGTTTCTTTTTGGGAGAGAGGTCTTTATCTTCGATGCTGCGAATTAAGTCAGCGTTGTTAATTTGCAAATTAAATAGCGATGACTGTTGTGACTTTAGCGTTGAGAAAGTGCTTTCGTACTTTGATTGCAGCGTTGAGAGGTATGACTCCCATTGTCCTATTGCTTCTTGCAATGCTGGAGCTTGTTGCTTGATTAACTCAACAGTCTTAAATAGCTGCTGCTGATTAAATGCCTCAACGGCCATTGCTGAGTCTGCGACAACTTCAGGCAATATGTCAAATATACTAGCCTGAGGTAAAGAGTTTAATGACTTGTTTAGCTTGTCAATTTCTTCCTCTGCCTCTGCTGTGCTTAATTTCCACAATCTAGCTGCTTCAGCATTAGAGATGAAACCACCTTCAACCTCTTCCAGTATTCTAGCAGATAATGCAAAACGTCTGCCGAAATCAGTAAATGAATCAATAACCCCCCTTGACATGTCTGCGCTATCCGCGAGGATCCTGTTTAGAGTTTTCGAAACTTGATTCTCTAGCGTTGCTACACTATTTTCAAATCTTGCGAATGATGCTTGTGCGCTTTCTATCGCTGCTGGAACCTGAGAGCCGAAAGTGTTACGCATTTCCTTTGCAAATCGCGGCAAGAAGTCATCGGACAAAACAAGGCCCTGTTCAAGCATTTTGTTTAGTTCTTGAGTGGTAACGCCCATTGAACGTGCTGCAATTTGAAATGCTCCTGGCACTCTCTCGCCTAGTTGGCCACGAAGCTCTTCAGCCTGAACAGTACCTTTTGACATGATCTGTGTTAATGCTCGCATTGCACCGCCTGTATCGTCAGCAGACAACCCAAGAACGATAGACGCTTCAGACACAGCCGTGAATATTTCACGAACTTCATTTTGGTCTATCGCTGTCCCTTTTGCCGCTGCTGATAGTTGAGCATAGGCTTTACCTGTTTGTAGTAAGTTAACACCGAGCCGATTAGTCTCTTGAGTTAGAAACGCTATCTCTTCCCTTGCTAAAGCCGTTGAACCTGTTGCAGTGGCTATGGATCGTTCCATTCTATCAAACTCAAGGCCAACCTTTGAAATCTGTCTTACAACCTGAATGCCACCTATAGCAACAAACAGGCTAGACATGACAGCCAGTGACTTGTTTAGCTTTGATGTGGCGGTGTCCGCCTTTTTACCCGTCTTCTCAAATGTGTCCAACTCTTTATTGGTTTTTGTTAGCCCACTTGATGTAACTTTAACCTGTAGCGTTGCTATGTCTGCCATTTTCTACCTCTAAAAACTTTCTGGCTAAACGCCTTATGAGGTTGAATTCTCTTGGTAGTACGATGTTTCCTGTTAACTGTGACCATGCTTGCATTTCTTGGTATGATGGAACTTCACCACTGAACAACTCACAGAACCATGACCACACATGTTGATATTCTTCTGGCAGTTCAGGTGCGTTTAATAGCTTTTCGTGAGGTACGCCTGTTGTTTTCTCTACCTGCTCAAGTTGCTGTCGTATGCTAGACTTCCCGTTCGGCCTATGCTCTACCTCTGCGTTGAAGTGAGCATAGGCCATCAGTTGTTCGTCTAGCTCTTCATAAAATTTGCACGATCACCAATTGCAACATCAATCTGTTCTTTAACGAATGGCAGTTTTTCAAATACCATCTTTACGTTTTCAGCATTACATTCAAGGTCTTTGTCCCCGTCTTGAATACCAGCCCAACCAGTAACGCAAGCAACGAGTAGTTCAAGCCCACGTTCCTCTAAAGTTTCTGCCGTGGCTGCCGACTTCCTGCCGCGCTGCATGTCCTTTAAACGTGCATTCTGTTGCTTACGAGAGATAGCCTTATATGTGTCTGAGTCTTGGCCACATACAGTGATGACAATATCAGTTTCCTCACCGTTAGGAAGGGTGATCTTTACATCGTGATTATCGTCAATCTTGAGTGTTGCAATGTCCATTATTGTTAGCTCCGTGTGATTTTGTAGGTTGCTGCTTCTGTAGGGTCAAGTAACGCTCTGAAGCCAAGAGTGATAAAAATATCGTCAGTGCCGTTTTTCGGTGTTGTCGCGCTGTTGTACTTAATGCGAGGCAACAGGTGTGTTTGTGTGGCTGTACCGTCTACTAGCGAAAATTCAAGGCTTGACTCTGTGCCGTTCAGATACTTGTTCATCATTACTTCGTCGATAAACTGCATTGTTGCCGACCCTGTAACATTGAAAACCTTTGTCGAGATACACGCTGGAGTTTTGTTTGTTACTTCGTGCGTCACTGTTGTCCCTAGGTCGATTGTCACTGTCAAGCTCGTTACTATTGCGCTAGTGACTCCACCTTCTGACAATGTTCCTAGAAAATTATCAAACGGTGCGTTTGTTGCTGCTGGCGTGTATGTTGCCCCTGTGATAATTGTCTGAGCAACAGTTCGTGCCCCGCCGTTAAATCCCCACACCGCTGTAACTTCTGCGCCCGGGTCAATGGTAAGAGTTAACGAGCTAAAAACTTGGTATTGGTCGCGAACATATTGAGCAATATCGAGGAATCGACTCTCAAAGGTAAACGAACGTTCGGTTGTTCCATTCTTAAGCACATCTCCAACCCAAGAGCTGCGGAAAAGAGCCTCTAAGGCGTCATCGAATGCAAGCGCTGCAAATGGTGAAGAGATTGATCCGCTGCCTTGTTCGTTTCCTGTGCCGACATTGGCAACATTTCCGTCACTACGCATTTCAGCAGTTTCAACTTCTGGAATGTCATAATTTACATCCCATGTGCCGTTGCGAAACTCTTTAAATGCTGGAGTGTCGGGTGTTACCCCTGCCGTTACTTCTTCAACGTAGTATATATCGTGGCGTGAGCCGCTTGCACCGCATCCCATAATCTACCCCTTTAGTTTTCTGTACATGCTTTAAAATTAATAGTCACTGGCACTGTGTACCAATCTGCATCTGATATTGAGCCTGAAGGATAGACGTTTAACACTGTCACTTTCTGGCCTGCAAATGTTGGCTCTATGCCCCGTTTAAATTGATCTGCTATCTTGCCTACCATCTGCCTAGAGAGTCCGTTGCCCCCGCTTGAAGGATAAACAACGTCAACTTGGACAAAACCTAGTTGCTGGTTGAGGCCAGCTACTCCGAGAGTAAGTTGGTTAGGTGTTGAGAAAAGAATGTTAAATCGAAGATATGGAGTGCCAACAACAGGCGTGTAGTTATCGTTTGGCCATGCAATAGGCAAGACTCCGACCATGGTAGCAAGTTGCGTTCGCATTGCGCTCTCAATATAATCATGTGCTGTTGCGCTCATATGTTTAGGCTCCTTGCTGCTTTGTCAATTTCACTTTGAAACTCTGCGATTGAAACTCTTACCATTCCAGCTGGTGCTTTAACGCTTGACCATCCATCGAACTCAATACGAGGCCCATAGTGAAGCGGGTTGTTAAGATATAGCGAAAAGTCACCGCTTGTTTTCTTGCCTATAGCAGATTCAATACTACCAAGTGATCCGCGCCCTGATTTGTCTGCTGCCGCCCCAGTTGATGTGTTGGGCTGATTAACCCCAGCGTACCAACTGTTCCTCAAGAAACCGTCAAGCACTGGCGTTCTAAAAACTATCCTGTTTGCTACATCAAAAAATGCCTTCTTCGTTGCTTTTTCTGGATTGACCTTTGCCTTCTCAACAAACTTTGCTATGTCGAGCGTAAACTCTGCCATTATCTTCTAACCTGCAACTCATACAAAACAACAATCTCTGCTGGTTCAAGCGGCTTAACGTCGATGATCTTCCAATCAATACCGCTAATCATGATGGTGTCTGTTGATTCTGGAATGACTGTCAATCCTTCAACTGATAGCAAGATCCGCAAATCTCCAGACTTTACCAGCGTTCCGTCAATGTCTGTATTCTTAAACCGTAGCTTCACCCCAGTTACGGTGTGGAGGTCAACTGTACCACCTGTTGTAATGCCTGTAATTGGGTCTGTTACGCCAGACACCGAGCGTTTAATAGTGAGTGTTGTTCCAGCATCAGCGATGGCACACGATGCCTCTTCAGCTATATCTTGATAGTCCATTACGATAACACCAGCGTTGTTGACGATTTAAGCAATGGAGCCAATAGTTGATTGATTACTGGGTAGGTCGTTGCGTTTGATGCTCCAGCAAAATACTCTGTCTCAATCACATCAACTTTACGCTTCTTGATTGCACCACCACGTTTCAAATCAGGTGACAGCGGTGCTGTTAATGATCGAATTGCCGCTTCCGCTTGCGCCTTTGTTAACTGTGAAGGAATGACATCTGAGCTAATCTCCCAACTATTAACAGTAACGCCAAAACGAGGCCACACTAGCGACTGTGTGCTTGTTGATGGGTAACCCTTGTACGGTTGTTGCTCCATGTATGTCATTGAGTTTAGGATAGCCGCGTTCTTTTCGTCTGCCGTTCCTGTCCACATTGAAAGTCCACGGTCTAGCGCGTATGTGTCAACGTAGGCAATATCAACATAAGTGTTAGCACCAGCAACATCGCTGCCATCTTCGACAATTAGCGTTGCCATTACTTATCGTCTTCCTTGATAATCTGAGCGCCTTTAGGGACTTCATCTTTGTTACAGACATAGTACCCAGTATCGTTCCCTTTTACTTTTTTGCACTTAACTTTTACTGTTTCCATTTGTCACCTCGTTACCACCCCCGCGCTAACAGGGGTGGTGTTGTGATTTTTAGCCAAGTAGCAATACTAAATGCTCAGGCTTGATGGTTTTCACACCCCACGCTAGAGAAACTTCGTATTGCAACTGGCGATACTGCTCATAAACTGCAATCTCAAACGCCAAGCCCGAACGATCGTCAACCATAGTCATGCGGTCAACTGCCAAGTCACCGCCATTAGGTAGTGCTGGCATACGGGAAGCAAGAACGATTGCATTCTCAGTAAATGCCATATTGCGAGCTGCTGCTGCAATAACCGTGATTGCTGTTGCTGAGGTTGTGATCGCTACACGAAGGCCCGGTGCAGCAAGTGTGATTGTCCCACCATCTGAAACGTCAGTGTCTCCAGATTCAACAACGTACTTGTTCGCATCGCCAGCAAATGTGATCACGTCGCCAGCCACAATCGTTCCAGTGCCAGCTGAAGCAAGAGTGATGGTTGTTGCTCCCACTGCATACCCTGCTGCGTCAGTTGTTGCACTTGCACCAGTACCAGCCGCCGCAGTTTGAATCTGTCCAGACTCGCGAAGCTCAAAGCCATGCAAGTCAAGCAATACGCCCTGCCGTAGCATTGAATCGTCGTTTGCCTCGTTTGCCTTAGTCAACTGGCCCAGTGTTCTGAGGTTTGCGCCAGCAGCGGTGTCAAACACCATGCGTCCCATACCGCTATTGACTGGAGCGCCGTTATCTGAAAGCATCTTACGGCCTTGCGCTGAGTCTGCAAGAGTTGTTGCAAACGGTGTGGTGCCAGCGGTACCATAGGCGCGCGAAGCATCAACATATAGACCACACAGGTCAAGTTCAACCTCGTTTGTTAGCGTTCGGAATGCTTGAGCCATTTGCTGTACTTGGATGTTTTGCTGACCCGGGCCATTGTTGTCAACGCCAAGTGTCTGCTCACCATTCCAGCGGATAGGAACACGGCGAGACTTGGTGATTAGAATATCCTTTTTACCGATAGTCTGATCACCATCGTTAGGCGGTGTAACGCTAGGTGTGATGTTTGTTGCCGTTGAAGCGGGGGCAACAAACGAGCTTACCGTTTGACCTACTGCTGCACGATCTGTTGAAGGATCGCGTGTAACTGAAGGAATCATGCCTACCAGCTCACGTGAAACAACGTCTAGTGCTGAGTATAAAGTTGGGATTAACCCTGTAAGTGTATTAGCCATTATTCAAACCTTTTTATTAGTCGGTTACAGCACCGCCGCTTTTTACAAAACCTGCTTGCTCTTGCGGTGAAATGCCATCAAATTGCTGCCTGTTCATTGTCTTGCCGCCTGATTGTCCGTTGACGCTACCTTGTGCGCCTGTACCTGTTGCCCCTGAACCCTTGAGTATGCTGTCTTTACCAGCGTAAGAGTTAACCATAATCTCCAACGCTTCATCGACTCCAGCAATTTGTCCGGGGTTTTGATGGCTGTAAATTGGATCGCTTCCGTCATACCCTACAGCAACACCATTCTCAACCTTGAAGTTTTTACCAAAAAAACTCTCTGCAACATCAGGTGGTAATACTGTTTTCTCACTGATGAACTTTGAACCTTTAAAAGCGTTCGATACCAACAGGCCGTGAATGTTTTTATCTCGCTCGCCTAGCTGGCCAGTCAGCTCATCAATCTTACTTTGAAACGACTTGGAGACTTCACCCCGAACCTCGTCCAACTTGCTTGCGTCAATCATCTTTGATAGGTCAATATCTTTAAGTTTTGTTACAGCTTCTCTTGCTGCGCTAGGGTCAATCCCGTCAAATGCAGATAATTGCTCTTTCGCTTTCTTAAGTTCATTGCGGTTAGCTGCTGCCTCGCCTCGTAATTGCCCGACATACTCACCGTTTATCGCGACTTCATTACCGTCACCGCCGACATAAAACGGGTTTCCTTCTGCGTCCAATACGAGCTTTCCTTCTGCATCCTTCTTCCAAGCCATCTTCGTTCCTTTCGGCATCTCGCCTTATTCTTTGGGAATCAATCCCGTTACATTTGGTGGCATCACGCCAATTTCCGTTTAATTTACTCAGTGCGTACATAGTGTGTAACTCAATCACACACTACACGTTACACGATTGCAAACAAAAGTCAATAAAAAAGCCACATCACCGTTAAGTGTGTGGCTTAGTTTATTTTGTTTTTTTATAGTTATTAAGTTATTACGTCAACGCCACTAACCCTTAACATTTACTATTGGCTTCACATGGTCAACAACTTCAACAAGATCTTCCTGCTCAGACATGACTGTAAAAATATCCTTGTATGCCGCTGGCGATTCATCAAGAGTTGAGCTGCTTACGTTTGCAACAATGCCATCCATTGAACGTGCGAAAGTGTCAACGTCTAATGCTTCCTTTGCTACCCTACGCCCGAACACCCTTCCTGCACCGTGCGAACTTGAGCATAAAGAGCCATCGTTCCCCTTCCCCACAACAATAAAAGAACCGTCACGCATATTTGCAGGAATAACGCCAAACATTCCTTTGTCTGCGTGAGTAGCACCTTTTCTATGAATCCACAAACCATCTTTTAGTTCTGCGTGATTATGGTTTCTATTGATAAACTGCTTTACCGTTATCTCTTCAATGCTTAATCTATCAGAAATACACTTCAGCACCCTTTTGACGATCTCTTCTCTATTTGCAAGAGCGAAATCCTCACAGAACTTCATATCAGTGATGTATCCTCTACCATCAACACTATCAACGCTTAACTGGAAGTGTCCCTCTTTTGCTTTAGTGCTATTACTGGCCACCATCATGTAATGTCGTGCTATTGAGTGACCAATTCCCCGTGATCCAGAGTGTACAACTACCCACAAGTCACCACTATTTCCGCGACCAAGCTCAATGAAATGATTCCCGCCACCAAGTGACCCTAACTGCCTCAATCCGTTTTTATTAAAGACAGCACTGGCGAACGCTGTACATTCAGGCTTCTCATCCCATTTAGTTTCTTTTTTATTGTGGTTAAACCCTACAGGTACGGATGATAAAATGTCAGAATACAATGCATCTGCGTGAGTAGTGATCGTGTTAGCTTTGATGCCAGTATTGACAGCACACATCCCACACCCTATGTCATAACCAACCCATGAGGGGACAACTACTCCAGACGTAGCGACTACTGAACCGATAGGAAGAGAATATCCCATGTGGGCATCTGGCATCAATGCTCCACTAACCACAAACTCTTGCGACATAGCGTCTTCGAATTGGTCTAACGCTGACTGTTCTATGTTTTGTGAATAAATCTTTGTTTTTTTCACGACAACTCCTTTTAGATTGGTCGGTGGGGCAGGATTTGAACCTGCGACTTTCCCGTTCCAAACGGGAAGACCTAACCAGACTGGCCTACCCACCGACAGTCGTTCAACTATACATTAATAAATTTAATTGTCAAACAATAAATCGTCCTTCTTTGCGAGTTCATCAAGAGTATAGGTTCTGCCTTGATTATCAACGAATCCGCTTACATCAATCTTACCGTCAGCCCATAGTTTTTGCCTTGTCACTCCGAGAACATCTTTCTGTATTCCAACAGGCTGAGTCTTTAACCATGCGTTATAGGTTGTATCGGCTGGAACCAAACCAGTTAAACTTGATCGCTGTCCAGCGTCAAACTCGTTAATGTCAACACCTAATTCTCGCCAGCTTTTCAACTCTGATACTGTCGTTGATCTACATTGCCTGTGCCTTGGAGGTCTTGGCCCTTCGCCTATCGGATAAACTAAATCTAAGTCGTTCAATTTGATGCATGTCAATGTTGTTCTTGAGTCCAGCGTTGCGACAAACTTCCACCCCTTCACAACATCATCATTCTGCGCCCATGTAAGTTGTCGCGCCTCGTTAGTAACGTGGTTGACAGAAGTCCTAACAAGTTGCTGTGCTGCGTTGCGCCTAACCTGCATTGCGCCATCAGTTCCGTTGCTGATCGATGTCCCGCGAATCCTTCGAACTATCTCGGCTTGCGTTTCACCTTCCAGAACACCTATTCTAATTTGCTGATTTAGTTGGTCAATTGATGCCCTGGTGAAGGTATCCATCCACTCCTTGAAGAATCTACCCTCAATTGGCGTGGTGGTAACAAGTGCAACAAGTGCGTCGGTAGCAGGAACAGCAATAGCTATGTCAATTGGTATCGTATTAACGAGCATCTTTGCTTGGTTCGATGCCTCATACTTTGACAAGCCTTGAAGCTCAGCCTTAACGCTTGCATTCATCACCTTAGAGACTTCAACAATGCGCTCACGTACCGATTCAAGCAACTTTTGCAGTCGTGCCGCTTGGTATCGTTTACTCACTCCAGTTGGGTCAATGATGATGATCTGTGCGATAATGTCGTTCTCTGCTTCCTTCAGCAATAAGAAAACGTCACGCACAATTCCGTTAGCTCGGCGGGTTAGGTTTACTTGATGGATAACTGTCGCGTCAAATAGCTTCTTAGGTATCATTAGCAATCACGCTGTTTGCGTCGTTGGCCTCTTCTTCGACCGCTAACCTTCGTTGGCTGATTTTTCATGCCACTAAAAACAAGGTCATTTACAGTAAACACTGTTGGGAACATCTCAAACATTAGTTCACCTCCGTTGATTCGATATTGCTCTGGTCAGCCTCAAAGTCGTAATCCTCTGGTAACACGCTACGACGTTTTGCTCCATTAGTAACCGTCTGCTTACTAACCATCTGCCGATCGTACATATCAATCAACATCTTGTTGTCTGCTTCATTGTCGCTGCTCAGGCTTAAGTCAGCGTCAAGTGATACTGTGCCATACTCTTTGCCGACCCATGCGCCCATGTAGGAAATGACGGTGTTTAACGTGTCTTCAACTATGTTCTCAAGTGCTTGAATGTCGGTTGTTGAGCTTGATTCGTCAATTGCGCGAGCAGTTGCTGTGATGTTCCCACTGTTGCGAGTCAACACCTGTTTCGATAGCGCGTCCATCTGATCTTCAATGTCTTTCAAGTCCTTAGCTCCAGCCTCGATACCTGCGCCAGAATGTTCAACGTGCTTCAGGTCGCTATTCTCATCGGCCTCACCTTCGATAAGCCTATTAACACCAACTTCAATTTGTCCGTCATCGTTACGCTTCAGCCCTTTACCAAACAGCATAGGGAATCGAACAAAATCTAGAATATGGTCTTGGCTTGATCTGCTTTGCCAGTGGCGCACGTTTAAGTCTGCAATGTCGCGGTATGGTGGTCGGCCTGTCATGAAACCAGTTCGGCAGGTATAAAGAGGGACAATCGGTATAAAGTCAATGTTAGTA
>Ga0193964_1001237_pt1 | contig 11391 bp, 8 predicted proteins | sample FB_7_MG_FD_140323 | JGI IMG/M metagenome (GOLD analysis project Ga0193964, IMG submission 140323) | Microbial mat bacterial communities from the Broadkill River, Lewes, Delaware, United States - FB_7_MG | ecosystem: Environmental > Aquatic > Freshwater > River > Microbial mats | place: USA...
GGCCACGGCCACCCTCTAGAACGCAACATCCCAGCACTCGTTGACAATATTGTTCCAGCGGTAGAAAAGGTGATGGCGAAATATCCAGGAGCTTCTCTCCATGACACCATCCGCTTTGGTATTGAAGAGAATATCTGGCAGGGAATTGAAGACCTATTCATGACCAGCCCATCGACCCGTGATCTGGTTAATTCAGGCAAAGTAAAGGTCGTTGGCGCCATGTACAATGTTGGCACAGGTAAGGTTAAATGGTTACCTGAGCAAAAAACAGCCGATATCCTTCACAGCGTTGAGCAAAACCCACAACGGGCAATGGAAGCGATGACAAAATAAATTGCGAACGAGTTATTGCTCAATGCGAGCCAGTACTTAGGTTCGCGTTGAGCAATAGAACAAGCACTAAATTAGGTCACATATTATCGCAAGCCGAGTCGACTAAACAATTTACCTGTTATGCGATTCACCGAATGATGACGAGGCAATGAATTAAAAACTGGTGGTTTCCGTGGATCAAACTTCCTCAACTCAGCCATTAATTGAGGATGCCTGCCAAGCTTTATCCCACGCCGGAAAACAGGCAACGCCTTACCTCGCTTGCCTGCCAAAATGTAGATACGCCCCAGATTCAAATAGTGATCTGCATTTGCGGGGTCATCACGCAAAGCCTCATTACATAAATTGATTGCAGCTGAATATTCACGCTTCACCTTTGCTTGGCAGTACGCTAGATAGGAACTCACCATGGGACTGCTCTGTAGCTCGTTGGCCTGTTCTAGCAACATCAGCGCTTCAATATAGCTATTGTTTTCGAGGGCTTCAAGCGCATTGCGTAATAGATCAGATTGCGTACTCATAACTCCCCCTTTGTATAAATAAGTCCGTTTTTTTTAAATCTGTCTACTACAATTAAAACAAAAAAGCAGGCATATTCAATAATATACCTGCTTTCTCGCAACAATCATATTTCAATGTTATTACTTAAGCGCCGAAATTTTCTCCATACTCGCTTGTAGTACCAGTAACTTATCCTGTGCTGCAGCTAGCTTGCCGCGATCCTTTTCAAGAACAGCAGCAGGTGCGTTGGCAACAAACTTCTCATTTGAAAGTTTTTTACTAAACATGGCAACATCTTTTTCTACTTTAGCAATCTCTTTTGTCAGGCGTTTTTCCTCCTCCTCGACATTAATAAGACCTGCTAACGGCAGTAGAATTTCGACATCGCCTGTTACTTGCTTCGCAACTTGCTCTGGCTGTTCAAGCCCCACACCACAAGTAAAGTTCTCAATTCGAGCCAATGAGCTAATATAGCTTTGACCATCACGAATGACCGTCGCGCAGGCGTCAGTTTTACAATCAAACAATGCGGTAATCTTTTTCGCCGGGGTTACATCCATCTCACCACGAATATTACGGATAGAACGGATCACCTCCATCACCAACTCCATATCAGCTGAAGCTTGTTCATCTTGAAGCAAGTCATTGCCTTGAGGGTAGCTACTGAGCATGATTGACTCGACGGGGCGTGTTCCCGGTAATGTTTGCCAGATCTCTTCAGTAATAAATGGCGTAACGGGATGCAGCAAACGTAACAAGCGCTCTAATACGGTATAAACAACCGTTTGTGCACTGAGTTTCGCTGCGGCATCATCACCATACAGAGCACCTTTGATCAGTTCAATATACCAATCACAGAACTCATGCCATGTGAATGCATAGAGGGTATTCGCAACTTCATTGTAGCGATACTCTTCTAACGCTTTGTTGGTTTCAACTTCCACCGCTAAAAGGCGGGTTAAAATCCAACGATCAGCCATCGATAGGTTCAACGCATCCCAGTTAGGGTTTTCGACAGGCTCAAAACCTTCAAGGTTCATCATGGCAAAACGACTAGCGTTCCACAATTTATTGCAGAAGTTACGGTAGCCACCGATACGATCCGTTGACAATTTCACATCGCGACCCTGTGCTGCAAAAGCGGTAAGGGTGAAACGGAACGCATCGGTACCATATTCATCAATGACCGTAAGCGGATCAATAACATTGCCCTTACTCTTGCTCATCTTTTGCCCTTGAGCATCACGAACGAGGGCGTGGATGTAAACATCCTTAAATGGTACCTCATTCATAAACTTAAGACCCATCATCATCATCCGTGCAACCCAGAAGAAGAGAATATCAAATCCTGTTACAAGGCATGATGTGGGGTAAAACTTTTTAAGCGCCTCGGTATCTTCAGGCCAGCCCATGGTTGAAAAAGGCCATAGCCCAGAAGAGAACCAAGTATCAAGGACATCAGTCTCTTGATGAATATTGGTACTCTGACACTTTTGACAGCAGGTTGCATCTTCACGAGAAACAGTAATCTCACCGCAATCATCGCAGAACCAAGCAGGGATACGATGGCCCCACCAAATCTGACGACTAATGCACCAGTCCTGAATATTGTACATCCACTCATAGTAAGTTTTTTCCCACTGCTGAGGGATGATACGTGTTTGTCCTGTTTCAACCGCCTTAATCGCTTCTTTAGCGAGGGGTTGAACATCGACATACCACTGTAAACTCATGTACGGCTCAATGACGGTTTTACAACGGTAGCACTCACCAACAGAATTAAGGTGGTCATCAGTCTTTTCGAGTAGACCTTGTGCATCGAGATCAGCAACGATCTTAGTTCGTGCTTCGTAACGATCAAGGCCTTGGTAGTCGCCACCGTTTTCGTTGATAAACCCTGACGCATCGAGAATGTTGATATTTTCAAGGTTATGCCGCTTGCCCATATCAAAATCATTAAAGTCGTGAGCAGGGGTGATTTTAACTGCACCACTACCGAACTCTTTATCGACATAATCATCAGCAATAATAGGAATTTCACGACCTGTGAGAGGGAGCACCACCATTTTGCCGATTAAATCAGCGTAGCGCTCATCTTCGGGATGAACGGCAACAGCCGTATCGCCAAGCATCGTTTCAGGGCGGGTTGTAGCAACAACGAGTATTTGGTCACTGCCCTTAACGGGGTAACGTAGATGCCACAAATTACCCTTTTTATCATCGTGCTCGACCTCAAGGTCAGAGAGAGCGGTATGACAGCGGGGGCACCAGTTGATCAGGCGATTAGAACGGTAGATGAGGCCATCTTCGTACAACTTGACGAACACTTCACGCACGGCACTACTGAGACCTTCATCCATAGTAAAGCGTTCACGTTGCCAATCACATGAAGCACCAAGGCGTTTAAGCTGGTTGATAATCTGACCACCCGACTCTTCGCGCCATTGCCAAACACGGTCAACAAATGCATCACGACCAATATCGTGGCGATCCGTACCTTCACTGGCCAGTTGCTTTTCCACAACATTTTGCGTCGCAATACCCGCATGGTCGGTTCCCGGCATCCACAACACTTCGTGCCCTGTCATCCGCTTCCAACGTGCCATGATATCTTGCATGGTGTTATTTAAGGCATGGCCCATGTGCAACACACCGGTAACATTTGGTGGTGGAATGACAATGGAATATCCGGGTTTATCAGAGGTTTCATCGGCATGGAAATAACCTTTTTCTTCCCATGTTTGATACCATTTTGTTTCAAATTCGTGCGGCTCGTAGCCTTTTGCAAGTTCGTCTGCCATGATGCTGTCATTCCTTCAAGTGAAGTGGATAAAAGAGTGTTACCCTCTCCACGTTCGTTTCAGTGTTATGGTGTCGTTCAATTCTAATGTTTGGACACGAAAAAAGGGGATTTTAGCAATCCCCCTTTTATCCGTCAATACTATGTATTCTACTGTTACGCGTCAGGCTTAATCTTCGCCATCTCTTCGCGAACCATGCTCTCGGCAAGATCTGGAACAACCTCCCAGACAACCTGCTCTAGTACAGGCGCAGCAAGGCGCTCAATGACAGCACCAGCAACACGCTCAACAATTTCGGTCAATTGCTCATCGCTCAAGAAAGCCACACGCTTTTCTACACGCTCAGGTGTCGCACCATAAGCGCCCTCTTCAACAATATCCGATTCCTTAAGATCGACAATGCCATCATTTGCAGCACCCTCAGGTTCGGCAGCCGCTTGAAAGCCACCAATTGGTGCTTGCTCGATAACTGGCTCTGCAGCAGGTTCTTCAATCTCGATAGCAAAATCAGCTGCTGGTTGTTCATCGAAAGAAGCCGTCTCAAAAGAGAACTCTTCTACTGGAGCAGCAACACTCTCTTCAACAGGTTGAATCTCTTTTTCTAGCTCAGACGCTGAGGAGAAACTAAAATCTTCGAGTGGTGGCAACTCTGTCGGTTCTTCAGCAGATGAAGAAAAAACCTCTGCACTAAGTGAAGGAGACGATGAATCAGCAAAAGGGTCAGCAAAGGGATCTGTTGTTGTTTCAATTTCCACTGCTGGCTCAGCGACAGGTTCCTCAATGGCAAAATCAAATGGTGCTAAATCAGCAACGGGTTCTGGAGCAACAACTGGTTCAACAGGAGCAGGAGTAACGGGCTCAACAGGAGCAGGAGCTGCTACGGGTTGAGAAGCTACAACTTCTTCAAGAGCTTGAAGTATATCTTGATCTCCCGGCGTTTGTGTTGGTGAGGCTTGCCACTCTTCGGCGACGGGAACATGAGCAAGAAGTTCTTCAACCTTATCAACTAAACCTTGAGAACTAAATGGTTTAACAATCCAATCGTTCGCACCAACCGAATTCGCTTTAGCTTCATCAAACGGTTCAAAAGTACCTGCAAGGAGTAAGACAGGAACATCCTTCAAACTATCATTTTTACGTACGGCTTCACACAGCTCATAGCCATTAAGTCCGGGCATAAAAACATCGGCAAGAATCAGATCAGGAGACTCATTAGTCGCCATCTGCAACGCTTCATCACCGTTACTGGCCACACTGAGAATAAAATCTTTATCAGAAAGTGTAATTTCAATGACCTTTTGAATGGTTACACTGTCGTCTGCTAGCAACAACCTTCTACTCATTCATGCCTCCTAAGCCCTACAACCTTGGCTAAATAAAAACACAACTTGGTTAACAACACCAAGACCTGTTTATTTGGTAATAAACCTACGACGAGAACGGCGCTAATAGGCAGAGAATTCTTCGTCCCTCAACCTTGAAAAAACTCTCATTTATAAGCACAAAAAACTAACATACACCGTATTTGGTGTCAAGTAAACCAGCCTTCTCTATAGCGTTGCCCACGGCCTTGGCAGAAAGATATCGCAATACAATTTCATGGCATAACGATCTGTCATTCCAGCAAGAAAATCGGCGACCCAGACATCAGCAGAATCCTGCTCTAAACAAAGAGCATCGTAGCCCATTAGTCGCTCTGGTTTTTCCATAAAATAACCATAAAGTTCTTGCAATACTCGGCCAGCTTTTTCAAAATCGTTGTGAACTCCCGGCACACGATAAACATGATTAAACAGCCAGTCGCGCAAATCGGTAACGCTCGTCAAGATTTGAGACGATAAAGCGATGACAACCTCATCTTCTTGACTGGACGTTTGAATCAGATCCCACACCATCGTATTAATTCTCTGCGCATGGCTTTGACCTAAGTGCTCTAGAAAATTGGCCGGGATATCGCTACGTTCAACCACCCCGGCCCGAATAGCATCGTCTAAATCATGATTTACATAGGCGATGATATCGGCAAATCGAACAATTTGCCCTTCGAGGGTCTTCGCTTTCGCTCCAGCATGACGAACATCGACCGGTCCTGAGCCTTTTGAATGGTGTAAAATTCCATCACGCACTTCAGCCGTTAGGTTTAACCCCTGCCCCTCTTTTTCTAATAGATCAACAACTCGCAAGCTTTGCCGAACATGATGAAACCCCTTGGGTAACAGCGAATTCAGCATCCGTTCACCAGCATGACCAAATGGAGTATGACCTAAATCGTGACCAAGAGTAATCGCTTCAGTTAAATCTTCATTTAATAACAAAGCACGAGCGACGGTGCGAGCAATTTGGGAAACTTCAAGGGTATGAGTAAGGCGAGTACGATAATGGTCCCCCTCAGGAGAGAGAAACACTTGTGTTTTATGTTTTAAACGACGAAACGACTTACTATGTAAAATCCGGTCTCGATCATGTTGAAAACATGTTCTTAATGGACAGGGTTCCTCTTCAACTAACCGCCCTCGACTTTTAGCACTCAAACATGCGTATGGAGAAAGAGTCTCTTTTTCTCGTTGTTCGATAGTAGAACGTATATTTAACTCGCGCATGTAACAAAGCCTCTCTTGCTTGAATAAAGTAGTGCTATCATTATTTAGTCATTACCAACTATGTACTTTATACTCAAACCTTTCTTGAACCTGTACTGCTTTAATATAATCTTTTTTACTTACTTTTTCTAAAATAATATCGTACTTACTTGTTAACAAATACCGACAACTGACCTTTGCAAAGGATAAACACATGTCAAAAATTTTAGAGATGGCTGTTGAAATCGTTTCAGCACATGCTTCAACGACCACGATGACCAAAGAAGATCTTGTTGCCGAACTGGCTGAAATACACGCGACACTAAAAACGATGGAAGCAAGTGACGCACAGGCCGAGGAGGGGGAAACAGAACAACAGCCTGTCATCTCTCTCAAAAAAGCCTTTGGCAAAGATAAAGTCACATGCATGATCTGCGGTAAAGCGATGACCACCCTTGGACGCCATATCCGCCTTGTACACCAAATCACTCCAGCTGAATATCGCAAACAGTTTGACATTCCCCGCACTCAGCCCTTAGCCGCTAAAGCCTATTCTGAGCAGCGCAAGAAAATGGCCATTGAGCGTGGACTTGGTGAGAAGTTAGCCAAAGCCAGAGCGGATAAAAGAAAAGCTGAATAAACAACAAAGGTGCAACCTTGCGTTAGCATCGGTTGCACCTTTAAGTAAATCAATTCTGCCACTCAACTAGAAAATTGAGAACGGGACAATCAAGAGAACCTGCCCCTCTTCATCGAGAATCTCGACCCGCCATGCCCCTTTCCACTGCGGCATCACCCTTTTAGATGACCACGTGCGCCAGTTTAAGGAGTTAACAGGTAAGCGAACTCTGGTCAGCTCTTTCTCTTCGCAATACCACACATGGGTTACCCATGTATCTTCAGTTGCCCCAGTAATACGAGTATAACAATACAACTTGTCGACATCGGCAGGGACGGTATTGAGGGAGTCAATAGGAGAGCGCTGCACAATTTGAGTGGTGATGCTGGCGTCTTCAATCTCCAATGCATACACGGATGGAACCAACACCAAACTAAGCAATAACACATAACAAAAACGTTTAAGAAGGTTCATGGTGATCTCACTTTCAATGTTCGACATGAAGAACAATAGCAACACCTTAGGCAATTAAGCGCTTAAGCACATGGGATCAACTGCGGTAAAAAACTTTGCCCCACACTACTTGGCAAATTAAAATTATGCGCCAACGTTGCAGCAACATCGCTAAACGATTGCCGCGTGCCGAGAGTCTTACCTGCAACCTGACGAGGTGACCACGCAAGCAAAGGCACATACTCACGACTATGGTCTGTACCAGCAGTGGTCGGATCGCAACCGTGATCAGCAGTAATCAACAACAAGTCGTCATCGTTAAGTTGCGGCATGAAGATCTCCAACCACTGATCGAACTCTTCCAACGCCTGAGCAAAACCAGCAACATCACAACGATGTCCAAAGAGCATATCATAATCGATTAAGTTAGCAAAAATCAGACCACTCTCAACACTATGAAAAGCCGTAGCGATCTTTGCCATACCATCGCGATTGTTTTCAGTGCCATAATGATAACTAACACCACGACCACAAAAAATATCATCGATTTTACCAACAGCTGCGACAGTGAGTTGTGCCTCAACCAATTGATCGAGAATATTTATTGGTGGCTGAAGTGAAAAATCGTGCCGCCGTGAAGTGCGAACAAAATCTTCACTACATGAACCGACAAAAGGGCGAGCAATGACACGCGCCACCCGGTATGGCGCGATCATTTCCCGCACAGAACGACATAATTCATAGAGTTTATCTGGAGCTAAAACTTGCTCGTGAGCGGCAATTTGAAACACCGAGTCGACACTGGTATAAACAATCGGCCTTCCTGTTTCGAGGTGCTGTTCACCATATTTGGCAATTGCATCGGTACCACTGATAACAACATTACCTAAAGGCTCGCAACCAGCAATACGGCTAAACTGGCGGATAATTTCGTCAGGAAACCCCTGTGGGTAGGTTGAGAATGGTCGTCGCTGCTCAGCGCCAGCCATCTCCCAATGCCCTGTCGTGCTATCTTTACCTACCGAGCACTCTGCCATGCGCCCCCATGCGGCAGCAGGAGCAGCACTACGTGGCACATCGGGCATCGAGACAATATTACCCAAGCCAAGGCGTTGCAAGTTGGGCAACATCAGTCCCGCAGTTTCCGCAGCAACATGACCGAGGGTGTTTGCACCCGCATCGCCATATTCATCTGCATCGGGCGATGCACCACAACCGACACCATCTAAAACAATTAACACCACACGTTTAAAAATCATAAGCCAGCTATTCTGCAAGAAAAACCAAATCTATTAACGACGCAGGAGTTAATGATCAAGTCCGATAATCAGCGTTAATTTTCACGTACTCGTAAGTCAAATCAGAGGTATAATAATCCGCGCAACCACGACCAAGGTTGAGATTGATTCGCACGGAGAACTCTGCCTGTTTCAACACTTTGGTAGCTAATTCCTCTTGCTGAGATCCCGTGGTTAAACCTTCAGAAACCACCTGAACATCATCAAAGAAAATATCAATTTTATTTGGATCCACATCAACATCGGCGTAGCCAACAGCGGCGATGATCCGCCCCCAATTGGCATCTTCACCAAAAAATGCCGTCTTAACAAGGCTTGAGGTAGCCACGCTACGTGCGGCTATTTTCGCTTGGCTGGCATCCACCGCTCCGGTAAGCTGAATCTGTACCAACTTAGTAGCACCCTCACCGTCACTGACGATCATTTTCGCTAGATCAAGCAATACCTCATTCAAGGCACTTTGAAACTGCTGCGCTTCACTGCTGTCAACGTCAATAACGGTATTCCCAGCAGCACCATTGGCTAAGATCAACACCATATCGTTGGTCGAAGTATCACCATCAACGGTAATCGAATTAAACGAATCGTCCACCGCTTTTGTTAATGCTGGCGACAACACCTCAGGAGAAATGGCTGCATCGGTCATCACAAAACCGAGCATGGTTGCCATATTGGGGTGAATCATTCCAGCCCCCTTGGCAACACCAAGGATCTGGCACGATTGTCCACCGACAATAATCGTGCGTTGTGCTATTTTAGAAAAACCGTCCGTGGTCATGATCGCTTCGGCAACCGCCTGAGCTTGATCGGCCGATTGTGTTGCGCACAATGTTGGAATCGCTGCGGTCAACCGCTCAACGGGTAAAGGAACACCAATAACCCCTGTCGACGCAACAGCGACTAAGTTTTCGTCGATCTTTAACTCGTCGGCTAGCACTGCCGAACTGCGCTGTGCATGCTCAAGGCCAGCGGCTCCAGTACACGCATTGGCATTGCCACTGTTAATCAAGACAGCTTGACATTGCCCATTCGCTGTCCGCGGTTTTGTGACTAACAACGGTGCTGCGACCACTTTGTTCTTAGTAAAAACACCCGCACAGTTTGCAGGCGTTGTCGAATAAATCAAAGCACAATCGTTCCGCCCTGGCGCTTTAATTGCCGCTTCAGCAGCGGAAAAAGTAAAGCCTTTGACGTCAATAATTTGATTTGAATTTGAAGTCGTCATACGTATATTCCCCTTGCTGTGATTCTTACTGACCACAACATTTTTTATATTTTTTACCACTACCGCAAGGGCAGGAATCGTTCCGGCCAACCTTATCCTCTTCACGAGTAACGGGTTGCGCTGGTTTATCCGCCTCATCACTGCGATTGGTAATGATTTTGCGCTTCTTTTGTTCCTCTTCCATCCGCTCGACATCGTCTTGCTGCACCAATTGAATCATAAACAATTTTTGCAGCACCTCTTGGCGAATGCGACCCATCATTGCCATAAAGAGACTATAGGCTTCGCGCTTGTACTCCTCTTTAGGGTTCTTTTGCGCGTAACCACGTAGACCAATACCCTCTTTGAGGTGGTCAATGGACAGTAGATGATCTTTCCATTGACTATCAATCACCTGTAGCAACAAAACAGTCATCAAATGCTCAAGAACTTCAGGGGTAAACTCGGCTTCTTTTTCGAGTAAACGGCCAAATGCCTGCTTTTTCAGTTGCTCATCGAGAATTTCAGTATCCCCTTTACCCGACACATCAGGAAGTGTTGGCTCGAAATTAAACTGCGAAAAATAATCGGCAGCGAGACTGGTCATATTCCAATCTGATGGCGATGTTTTTTCAGGGCAGAAGGTGGCGACAATATCTTCCACCATCTCCTCAATAATCGCATTATAGGTACCACGAATATTTTCCCCCGCTAACACTTCACGCCGCTGGTCATAAATGACTTCACGTTGACGATTCATAACATCATCATATTCAATCAAGTGCTTACGAATATCGAAGTTATGCCCCTCAACCTTCTTTTGAGCATTTTCGATGGCGCGCGAGATAATGCCATGCTCAATCGGCTCATTTTCAGGAATCTTGAGCTTCTCCATAATGAAGGCCACGCGATGACTACCGAAAATACGTAACAGATCATCCTCAAGGCTCATAAAGAAACGACTGGCACCCGGATCACCCTGTCGGCCTGCACGGCCTCGTAGTTGATTATCGATACGTCGTGATTCATGGCGCTCAGTACCGAGAATATATAAACCACCAGCGGCCAGTACCTTCTCTTTTTCTGCCGTACATTCAGCGGTAAATTCTTCAAGTAATGTAGGATAACGTTCATCTTCAACATCGCCATTTACTGCGGCTTTAGCCAGCATTTCAGCATTACCGCCGAGAACAATATCTGTTCCACGACCCGCCATATTGGTTGCAATGGTTACCGAACCACTACGACCTGCCTGGGAGATGATTTCCGCCTCTTGCTCATGATGCTTGGCATTCAAAACATGGTGCGGCACTCCCGCTTTTTTAAGCTGAGTCGATAACCGCTCTGAGTTTTCGATGGAGATGGTTCCGACCAAAACGGGCTGGCCTTTTTCATGGCTATGGCGGATATCTTCAATAACTGCGTTGAACTTCTCCTGCTCACTTTTGTATATCACATCGGACTGGTCTTCACGCTGGCTCGGGCGGTTGGTTGGAATGACCACCACATCGAGCTTATAAATTTCGGCAAATTCAGGCGCTTCAGTATCAGCAGTACCGGTCATTCCCGAGAGCTTATCGTACATGCGGAAATAGTTTTGGAA
>Ga0193964_1001242_pt1 | contig 11379 bp, 8 predicted proteins | sample FB_7_MG_FD_140323 | JGI IMG/M metagenome (GOLD analysis project Ga0193964, IMG submission 140323) | Microbial mat bacterial communities from the Broadkill River, Lewes, Delaware, United States - FB_7_MG | ecosystem: Environmental > Aquatic > Freshwater > River > Microbial mats | place: USA...
CAAGCCCTGAATAAAGCCGCCTACCAATCTTATATTGTCTTCGATGTATCCTACGGCAAAAAATTCTGCGCCTTGATTAATCGCTTGGTGTAATTGGCGACCTGCTGGACCTGCACCATAAATCACAACAGGAATACGCACCCCTCGTGTGTTCTGATAGACCATTCGAAAAAATAGACGCACCCCTCCAACAAGTATTAAGGAAAAAGCAAAGTAGTTTATAGGGACTGAGCGTGGCAAGAACGCCTTAAAGTAGAAAGAAATAAGCACCAGTAGAACTGTGGAGAAAAAAACCCCTAGACCTACGGTCCATAAAACTCTAAAGCTAACAAATCTTAGCACCGCACGATAAAGCCCTATACGAATAAAGACAAGCAAAGTGATAGGTAACACAGTAATTAGAAGCAACCACTGCTCTTGAGCATAGATCGGTGTAAGTTCATCAAGCCTAACCCAGTACCCCCCCCAAAACGCAAGAGTGAGCAGGCAACAATCAGCAACAATCGATATAGCTCGCTTTATTGGCCTCGAAAAGCCTATGATATGAGCTAACATATGAATGATCCTATATTTTATCCAGCTCTCCAGCTCTGAGAAACAACGCCAGAAAAATTAAGGGGATGTATGCTAATGCAACAGCCATGTAACAGTTCAATTCAGTCTGAATAACAAGCCAACCTAAGGGGTATAACCACAAAAAATTAAATCCTGACATACCCAAAGTAACCTTTTTATGGCTATTCAATACAATTGATAACTTCTGGTATGCATGTAACCTATGTGCTTGAAATACATTTTGACCACTAATTAAACGCCTAACTAAGGTGAACGTTGAATCAACGACTAGTACTCCTAGCAAAATCAAAGCGGCCACAAAGAGCCTAAACTCTTCATGCCACGCCAACAACAAGAATGCTACGGCGATTACTCCCAAAAAACCACTACCTACATCCCCCATGAATACTTTAGCAGGAGGAAAATTCAATGTAAGAAAACCCATGATAGCACTCACTGTTATAAGGCAGAGAATAACAAAGCTGTTTAAGTCATATACAAACCATGCATAAGATCCCATCATTAATGCAAATAATAGCATTTGCGCAGCAACGAGACCGTCAATTCCATCCATAAAATTTACGAGATTAATAATCCAGACCCCGCCAACACTTGCTGTAAGGACTAGTATATAAAACATGGTTGGTGAAGTGCCGCCTAAGCCATAAGGCCAACCAATGCCTAACCCCAAAATAACTACGGCAAGCAGCTGCATTAGGAGGCGAATTTTGGCACTGACATGCCCATGGTCATCAATAAAGCCTATACCAGCAACTAAAGAAGATGATAGAAATAACGAAATAAATAGTGTTTCTGATATAAACCCTAATAACCAAACGCCTATACAACCGAATAAAAAGGCTACAACAATTGCAAGCCCTCCGCCTCTTGGAGTTGGGCATACATGAGAGCTTCGTTCATTAGGCCTGTCCAATAAACCTCTCTTCTCAGCTGATCGCATGATCACGCAAGTGCCAAAATAGCTAACTGCGCTTAATACGATTAACAATAATAGCATTACTTCATTTTTGAACATTTATACTGTTCTGCCGAATTCTTTAACGCCACAAGTGCTGACTGTTCAGGCTGCCAGCCGATACACTTTTTGACATAGCTATTGTCGACCTCTAACGACCTCACAAGCTGCGAATACAACCTATCATTAAGGACTGCCAAGCACTTCAAGGGAACAGGTAGTATCCATGGTTTTAAAATAGCTCTTGTACATAGAGCTTTAATAATCTGTGGTAATGACAGAGCTTCATCATCCGAGACATCAAACACTTCATTCGCAGCTCTAGGGTGAGATATGCATAGGCGGATAATGTCAACCAAATGCGGTAGCGCAATCATACTTCGCCTATTATCTATGCGTCCGAAAGGTAAAGGAAAACAGCTATTAGCTATTTTCATTAATCTCCTAAAGTTAGCTGGTGCTGAAGCAGCATATACAAGAGGAGGCCTTATAATCACATATTCAATCGTCTTGCCCTCACAAAAAGAAGCTATTGCTTGTTCAGCTCTTAGCTTACTCCGAGCATAAACTGGAACCGGATTGCATGGAGCAACCTCAGAAAATGCACAACCTTTTACAGAAAATTCCCCATGAACTTTAATTGTGCTAATAAAGATAAATCGTTTAACTCCAAACTTCTCAGACTCTTGTAACAAGCGCAAAGTTCCAGCTACGTTAACCTCATCATATACATATTCATCTTGTCCATCGGTTGACTCGTGAGCTTTGCCTGCAGTGTGTATAACGCAGTCAATATCCTTTAATGCAATAGCCCAATTAGTATGCCTATCAATATTACCTATAGGGATCAGTGCTGCATTGGGAGACTTCAAACGAACCGTACCAGCAACGGCGATGCCCAACATATTTAAAGTTCGTATAACCTCGCTGCCAATATAACCATTAGCACCAGTCACCAATACTTTTCCAGCATAACTAACCGTCGTATTCACAATTCAACTCATGCGGTTCTTTAAGGATTCATAACCACGAACAACAAACAGCAAACAGACGACAAAAAATATCCATTTCTCTTTTGTACTTCTGCGATAGGTACATGAATTCAAAGCCAGCTTCAACATCCCCAACCTTCCCCCTTGTAACTGCTTTAATAATTCTGAAGCATTCTTAGAGCCAATGGTTGATAGCATAGATGATGTCAGCTCAGCCTGACGAAACCAGTGACCATTCAGAAGCAACTTAAGCCTACGAAGTTTGTGCCTAAAGCCTATATTAGCACCTTGAGCATTATCAGCATGCTGTCGATAAAGCATACATGGGGAAGAGTCTATAAACCAACGATAACCAGCCTCTCTCGCATATGCGTAAATAAACCAGTCGTGGTATTTCAACGGAGCGGTCTCAATCTCATGCTGTTGCAAATACGAACCAAGTGAAGAGAATAAAGCAGCAGTCATTACGAAAGTGCAACCAGGGCCCGGAGCTTCAAAGAAGTGATCATTTTTTGTCAATTTATGGGACTTAAAGATAAGGCGCTCAGTACCGTCAGACCAAAACGCCAAGACATTAGCAGAATAGCCGTCTAAATTACTTTTCTTGAGCTTGTCAATAGCAGTAATAACTTTCTTTTCAAACCATATATCATCTTGATCTGCCAAGCAATAATAATCAAAATCAGAGGGAGTTAACTCTCTCATAAGACGGAAAAAATTCTGAGAAGCTGAGCCAAATGTCTCACCATAAGGCAAACAATGCATATTATCGTGTGCTATCATCAAGCTTTGAACGTACTCAAGACTGCCATCATCAGAGAAATCAACACTAAAAAAGATTTCTAAAGTTACGCCTTCTTGATTTTGAATTGAGGCGACCTGCTCCTTCAGCCACCTCATACCGTTAAATACCGCTAGACAAACTGCAACACGAGGAGTCATACAGTTCTTCCTGATACTAACTTAACAGCGTCAAGATAGGCTGTACCATACTGCTCATCAGGCTCTAAATATGCAGCTTCAGACCACTCATTCCAAGCATTAATAAAAATATATGGCGTACCTTTTGCGTGTTCAATATCGGCTAAGGAGATTAAACCTTCCCTAAACTTCTCAGGCGTTGAACCCTTAAAATAATGACTACGACTGCCATAGCGGGCAGTATTGTCCCAATCAACAACTATTGACTGAAAAACGTTACAAGAGTCTTTTTTAGACTCGCTTAAAATATATTCCCAAAGCTCGTCGTAACAGAATGACGTACTTGTTTGCATACCGTACTTGATACGTGATAGTTGTAGCTGAATGCTAGCAGGCAATCGACGCAACAAAGGCTCTATACTTTTCCAAAAAGATGAGCTCTCGGCCTTCTTTGCACTAAAAAACACCCTAGGTTGAAACTTAATGATGGCATCAAAATGTTTATACAACTTATTTTCATCTAATAGAGGAAAAGATTTAATCGCAACAAAGTAGATTCCTCTCAAACCGGCATCAATAGCTTTTCTATTCATGAATTTCAAAAAGTCGACCAAATCTGGATGCTGCTCTGGCCTATAAATACAGAAGACAGGTTTATCATCGATACATAAATATCGATCATCTTGAAAATATTTGCTGAGGTAATTGAAGTGCTTTGCCCAAAGAGATGGATCTTTAATATAGTTTTGCGCCATAAGTATTTCTGACGACCCTACCCACTGTCGTGTCCAAGCTTCATTAGCCCACGTAACACAATACTTGAGATTATGATTTTTATTTGCATGAAATAGCTCAAGAGGTTTTTCAAGAATAAGCTTCCCATCAAACCAATAGTGGTAAAAATTGAAGCCATGCAAACCGAACTGTTCCGCCAACACTGCTTGCTGCGCAATCACCTCTGGACGGGATTGATCATAGAAACCACACGCTGGTTTTCTTGGCTGCCGATGAGTAGCCGACAATGGTTGAGCTTTCTCAACCAAGTCCCAATCAGTAAACCCTTTGCCCCACCAATGGTTATTTTCCTCAATCTCATAAAACTGAGGGAAGTAAAAAGCCATGAGCTTCATTTTCGGAAAAAACCTATACATACACGTAAAGAGCGATATATTAAAGAGCGAGAAATTCGTGACAAGCGTGGTGAGCTTGAGACCTTATTAGCAGAATACTCTAAAAATTCAACCAGCAACTGTCTATACGGAACCTGTTCGTTAACATGCAAACCAGAAGATACCTTAGTTACCGGCTCATTATTATATGGATTCTGATATGAGCGACGAGCCAAATTCAATTTAGACGGGAGCAAACTAGGATTGGATTCATTTTGGAAGTACTCATCGACCATCTGACTTGCACTTTTATGCATAGTATTTTTCAAAAAGCTCTTTCTAGATAATATTTCCGAACGATCTTGATTCAAGATAGCAAGTTTTGTAGTAATCTCATTCGAGTCGCACTCAACAAGCCAGCCATTATCATCTGTAACTCGCTCCTCAAACGCTCCCACCTTGGTTGCTAACACAGGTATCGATGAAGCGAAAAACTCGGATAACGTATAACTAAAGGTCTCTGGAACAACCGAAAGTAGCAAGCCGATATCTGGTGAAAAGTCGCGCAGATGTTTACCTAATGTTTCTTTTGTGTAGCTGTAAATCCAACGGACATTTGGATAGCCTTCAAAAACTTCGCCTCCCTCATGCGCACCTAGTAACAAAATATCGCAGGTATCAATGAGATCCGTTATCATAGACTCCAGTAAACCACGACCTTTACCTTCCGTTAAACTACCTAGTATTACAACTCTTAATTTAGTATGAACAACAACTTTGTCATCACACACATCCTCTTCAAAAAGTGATTCAATTAGATCATCAGACAAACCATGCTCGATAACTGTTATTGACTTCTCTAATAAAGCAGGTGCTAACTTGTGGTAACGATCTACAACCGACTTAGATGGGGCAATTAAATGAACACTGTTCTTACTAATCTTTTCAAGAAAGGCAGTCCTAAGCCCAATAAACGAAGCACTACTTTCTTCTTTGAAAAACTGATGATGACTATTTTCTACTAAACAAGCACCCATTCTTTGTTTATCACAAGAGACACAGGGAGTATCAAAAGTAGCAACGATTACCGGACAAAAAGGATAAAAGTCGTGAAACACATAAGAGATAGGCAAGCCTAGATCAAACACATCTAATGATTGCCCAATTAAAGACGAAACCAAAATACGCTCTATGTTATAGACCTCAACTATATCATCTAGTATTTCTCTATACTGATAATGTCTAATAGCCGTTGAAGGAATGGATTCAGCTAACATCCATTTTTTCAATGGCTCGCTCATACTAGCATCACGATATAAAGCAACTGCCTGCCCAAAAGCTCCCCAAGTACCTAACGGTCTAAGCACTAAATTATTATGGTAATTATCTGCTTTGATATAGTCTTCTACCCAACGGCCTAACCCACCTCCCCAGCTATGAGCTAGATGGAGCTGAACAGGCTTACAAGATACCAAGCTCTTAGGTTTTTCATTACGAATTGCAAGCTCAGTGAGAGCATGCCTTATCGGCATAATCGGGTGGTAGTCTTCCACACACTTCAAACGAAATTTAGGCACAGATTCTATCGAAAAAAAGTTCTTTTCAATCGAGCTATCATCAATAAACAATTGGTCTGTGGATAATAAAACCAAACCACTGTTCCTTAACTCCTCATTTAAGGAACTGTCATTGTGATGCAATTCCGCTAAACGAGACCAAAAAGAACTACCTCGCAACAAAATACAGCAGCTTTGCAACATCATTGGAGAATCAAAGAACTGCCCTGTAGAATAATCAACCAGCCATTGATCAACTTCATCTACACTCAATGATCTGCTATTTAGATCAGAAAACACAGAAAACATAGGATGCTTTACACACATAGGGGATAAAGCAGCGACTGATTTTCCTATCAGCTCTGACGATAGAAACCTGAGCCTTAAGTCCCAACAGTCTGGTAACCGGACACCGCAGCGGATAAATATCGATAACGCCTCAAATTCACCAACGACCGAGAATAGGTCACACCAAAAAGACTCAACAGACTTAAACGCCGCAGATGAGTAGGCAATCAACTCACACTCGGCCGGGAGAGTGGCTTTTATCAGATCCCCCCCCTTCTGCGGAAGTATGATAGACACGTCCACTGGCTGAGTTAATACTGTGAAAAAGTAAGTCAAGTAGTTACTAGCCGTCGCAATATCATCCGGCAGAACAACGATAAATATTGACGGTTTAGACTGCAAAACTTCTCTCACTACCGCTTATTTAAGAAGGATTTTGCCAGTATAAAACATAAACCGAGCAAAGTTTCTTAATAAGAAACGTTTGAGGCTACTGTTCACTCGCTCACTATAGGACGTTGAGTAGAAATAGTTCGCCACTTCAAAAAAGACATCTTTAAAACCAGCTAAAGATGAAATAGAGATTGTAGGTGAGGTGTAGCCCACTTCACTTTGGTTGTCGATATACCATGAACGATAGCAAGGTTTCCCAGGAACTGCTTCGAACGGCTTTTCGAATCTTTCCTGAAGGTCAGCACGAGTGCGATACTCTATTCTTTCGTTGCTTTTTATCAGGGTGCCATCAGAATAACAACCGTACTTATATACCGCATCCCCAATCTGATCTTGCCCCTGCTGCTGGCATTGGTCTATATACCAATTACGAAGTTCATATAATGCTGGATTTTCTGCGCCATATTTTTTCAACATATATTCTTGAGCACCGCTATCGAAACCTGAAAAGTGATAAAAACAAAGCGGTTCTTCATTAATAAAGATCCCATTTTCTAATGTGCCTGTAACCTTGCGAGAAGTAAGATTCCAAGTCGCCACATTATAGATAGGATCCCGGAGTATTTTGAGTTCACTAAAGAAGCAAGGGGCAAGATTGACCCATTTTTGATCAGTAAATAGCCCGCGCTGTACATCGTCGAAACAGAAATCCACTAAACGATCACACCACCACTGGGAAAACCGTCTACCTTCTGAATCATTTTTAACACCAACAAAACCCAAATTAAAGACACCATATCTCAGACTGCACATTTCGTTGTCAATAATAGCTGTTGACGTTTTCTCTGGCTCTGTTTGATGTGGTGTCAAGAGAATACTGTTGTTATCAAGCTCATCCAGTAAAGATTGAATAGACGAAAAAACGGCCATGTCAGGGTCAAAGTAGAAGACAGTATCAGCATTATAAGTTTTGAAAATATACTCTAGTGCTAAACCTTTAACCGCGGTACAAAGCTCAACTACTGTATGCGTGAAAAAAAACTTGTCAGGATCTGGTATATCCAACTCATCAGCATAGATAACTGAATCGAACGGTTCATCATTCAATTTAAAAGATGCCGGTAAATCATCAGATATTAGTAGATGAAACAGCACATCAGGGTTATGCTTTTTCAATGAACGAGCCAAAACCCGCGCTTTAGGAAGATAGTTGGTAGTAATACTTGTATACGCGTGAATATTGTCATTCATTGTTTTATAAAGAGCCTTCTTAACTTTTTGTAAATACGGGACGCAAGTTTACCACTTACAACATCAATACGCTTAACCAAGCCCCGATTCTCTCGCACATAAGTTTCCATTTGCTGATGTGCGACATCAAGAGCACGGTCGCGCTGAGCAATAGCTTCTGCGTATTCTCCTACTATTCGTTGAGCCTCAAACAACCCATCATCCGTGCGTTTAAAGTCTGCCCTAACAGAATCTAATTCTGTCAGTATTTTCTCGATATTCTCATCACGTTTTTCAATTGCAAAAACATACTTTTGCACAAGAGCCTCTGCATGCGCTAGCCCTAAATCAGTGCGTTTAAATTCTTCACGCGCATCATCCAACAAACCTTTGTATTGCTCACGCTCTACATCAATAAAATCTTTATACTGGATAATGGCATCAATAATTTCATCTCTGTATGTGCGAATTTGGCTAACCACATTTTTTGCATCCTTAATTGAACGCGCAACCCTCACATCATCAACTGCATCACGGAATACTCGAAGTGGATCATTGCTAATGAACTTAGCAACAACAAAACGATAGTCAGGATGCAGCTCATTCATAACGCTTTCAGCGTGAACAATTCGCTCCCGAGTCTCATCTGTAAAACTAGCCCCACCATGATGAAAAATAAAAGTGTCGGCCGAAATAACATTTTTCCAGCCACATGCCAAAGCTCTCATACAGAAGTCAGACTCTTCACCGTAACCTCGGCCAAAACGCTCAAGATCGAACACACCTATTTCATCAAGGCAAGCGCGGCGTATATACATACAACATCCAACCCCTGTTGGAATATCCATATACTTCCCTTGGTTCACATCCGCAAAAATGGCATCAAGCTCTGCACCAGACCAACCATCAGGCAAAGCATTGTCTTTATTGAACACAGGAAAAGAGCAAATTGTCGCATTATTAGAGAAAGGGGTTACTGTAGCGATTTTCTTGTCTTTGTAAGCGCAAACACTAATACGCTCTAACCACCCGTCATACACCTCAGTATCGCTATTAAGTAGAAGCACATCATTTTTAGTTACCGAAAAAGCTCGATTGACCGTTGCAACAAAACCGAGGTTATCACTATTAACTAATAATTTTATACAGCCACTGTCCGATAATTGCTGAAGGTACTGGGCAATGCTAGGTTCAGGCGTTGCGTCATTTACAACCAAAATAGCTACATTTGAGTATACGGCGACGGTTTTCATCACCGACTCAATGCACGCTTTTGTCAGTGACAAATTTCGGTATACAGGAATAATAACATCGACAGCATTTGGTAAATCTACTTTCTGTGTTGTCTCATTTACATCAACCATGCTTTACAAACCTCAATGCCGCATTATCATCCCAAGCCCATGTTTTACTCACTGACCAGAGTTTAATCGTGCGCTCATCTAACTGAGAAATTTGAAGTTGCTGCTGTTTCAAGATAGTCATTAACTCTATGATATGCTCATTATAACTTGCTTCAATTTCTACGATATCTTGCGAACGCGCAATTCCTAACCTAGCTAAGATTCTACCCCAAAGCGATAAAGTTGACTTACCCGACGGCCTCATAGCGGGGCAATGATTCATCAAAGAAGAAGCTAGCGGCTCAGGTTCTGAACTAAAAGCAATAACATCGTGGGGACTATCCTCATAACTTTTCCAAACGCATTCAAGACGCTGTGTTTCAGCTACGGCACAAATAAGCTCAGGATGATAAAATCTTACATGCTCAGGGTCTCGCCAGAAACCAAGCAACTGTGAACGAATAGACTCTGGATCAGGAAACACAAGTAAAAGAACACCACCTGGGCGTAATTTTTCCTGCATTAGTTCAATGAGTTTGCAAACAATATCGAAAGGTAAATGCTCGACAAAATGGGAGCAATATATTCCATCAAATGTATCGTCACTCTGTTCTAAATACTCAAGCGCGTCACTCGTATGAATATTTAACCCCATTCCACGACCATATGCAGCTATTGCAGGACTTCGCTCCACACCAAAAGCTTTTATATTGTGATCTTTCAATAGTTGTAGAAAAATACCGCTACCACACCCGAGATCAAGAACTTTTTTACAACCTGAAAAATGATCGACATAAGGGCGCTGCATACTCATTAACAGCGCATGGTCCCTCTGAGTGAACTCATAGATTGAATAATCAAAATGAGATGAGTTATGCACCGGAGGCTGAAAAGCCTCAATAGCTTGCAGTATGTTTTTACTATCTACTCTCTGAGCAAGATTTCCAAGAGAAGTTATTTTGGAAGCTACCTCATCAGATATCGAGAAACACTGGACTTCGAAGAAACTCGCCGAGATAAAGCTTTGGAGATCCTCATGAACGTCAGATGGTAAATTAATGGAAGTAAAACCCGACTGTCGATCATGACTCGCATCAAAAAAAGAAGGAACTGACATTAACGACAACATACGGGGAACATCTAGTGTACAACCATACAACCCAATAACGAAGACTGCATCTATTCGATGCTTTATAACTAGCTGGGCCACCCAGCGATTTAATACATGCGTTGAAAAGCCTTTAGAAAGCTCTTGAGTATCATTATTTACATCTACCAGGTAATAGCCTTGGGCCGTTTCTAGCATCTGCCCTTCAGTATCAGAGAAACGATAACATAACTCTATAACAGAATCAGAAACTGACAAGCTAGACTGTTCAGGGCGAACAACCAAACAACGAAAATTTGGATTAAAGAACATCAGCAAAACCTTTTTTCACGCGCTGGAAAAACCAATACCCAAGAAAAAATACCGACACAGAAATAACTGCTGCTATCAAAATAGCCGAGAACTCAGGAGACTCACCTAATACCATTATCTGACGAAATGACTCTATATAAAAAGTCAAAGGATTTAGATCCATAATCATTGCAAAACGTTCAGGTACAATAGATTTAGGGTAAAACACAGGACTCAAAAATGTAAGCGCAGTTGTCAAAAAACCAGCTACGTAAGTCACATCTCGTATATAAACACCCAATGCACTCACAAACCAAGATATACCGGCTAGAAAAAGAGTAAAAAGAATTATTAAAAAAGGAAAATAGAGCAAATGCCAAGAAAAGTTTTTGTCTGAAAAGAAAACAAAAACCAATAAAACTACACAAGAAATTGAAAAATGAAATAGAGCATTAACAATCGCAATCCAACTCAGAATTTCTATAGGAAAAACAACTTTTTTAACGTAATTCACATTATCAACAATGAGCCTCGGTGAGCGATTCAGCACTTCTGAAAACATCATATAGACAATAATTCCGCAAAATAACAAAGAAGCGAAGCCTTCATCAACTCCA